>Ga0105857_1000042_pt1 | contig 50797 bp, 44 predicted proteins | sample OrgsoiDNA_201061_FD_89682 | JGI IMG/M metagenome (GOLD analysis project Ga0105857, IMG submission 89682) | Permafrost soil microbial communities from the Arctic, to analyse light accelerated degradation of dissolved organic matter (DOM) -... | ecosystem: Environmental > Terrestrial > Soil >...
CGAGGCCATGGGCGCGGACTATCCGATCGTCGCCGTGCCCGCGCCCGTGTGGGACCGCTTCGCTGCCCGTGGTGCGCAGTTGCAACGCCAGCCGCTGGCCAGGCAGGTGAAATTGAAGATCAAAGGGGTGGTGGCGGACAGTCGTCAGCTCGACCTGCAGGCGTTTGGCCCGGTGCATTTGCGTACGGGTCAGGGCATCGATTTCGATGCGCCGGCCAGTGAGCACGAGTTGGTGCTCGACGGGGTGATCTATACCTCGGTGTTCAACCCCAGTGACGGGCGCAAGAACTGGGAAGACATGCTCAGTGCCTTCTGCGTGACTTTCCGCGACGTTGAAGATGCCACGCTGGTGTTCAAACTGACCCACCACGATGCCGAAGAAGCGCTGGCCGATATCCTTCATCACTTGTACAAAAACCAGTCCTACCGCTGCCGCATCGTGTTGATTTACGGTTACCTGGCGGATGCGGATTACGAGCAACTGGTCCAGGCCACCAGTTATGTGGTCAACACCGCTTACGGTGAAGGGCAGTGCCTGCCGCTGATGGAGTTCATGTCCTGCGGCAAACCGGCAGTGGCGCCGCGCACCACGGCGATGATCGATTACCTGGATGCCGACAACGCCTTCATCATCGACACCACCGACGAATTGACCGCCTGGCCCCATGACCCGCGCCGCGCCTTCCGCACGTTGCGCTACGTCACTGATTGGGCGTCGGTGTGCAGGGCGTATCGAGCCAGTTATGACGTAGCCAAGGACGATCCCGAGCGTTATGCGCAGATGTCCGCCCATGCGGTGACCAGCCTGCAAGCGTTCTGCAGTCAGGCCAGCGCCGAGCAACGCTTGAAAGGATTTTTTGCCGATTTGTTCAAAAACCCCGTTACACCTGCCCTGGAAACCCCCGACGCATGATTCGTGCATGGTTGCGACGTCTGTTGCCTGCGGCGAAACCCGAGCCGTTGCCGGTGATGCACAGCCCCGTGTCGCCACGGGATGTGGGGTTGCGCGACGCCATGCTCGATGGCTGGTTTCTGGGTGACAGCGGCGAACTGCTTAAAGGCTTTGCCATCAACGCGGACGACACCTTGCTCGACGTCGGTTGCGGTGAGGGCGTGGCGACCCTGTTTGCGGTGCGTCAGGGTGCGTCGGTGATCTTTACCGACAGCGAGCACGACAAGGTCCGCGAGCTGGCCCTGCAGGTGGATGCGCAGTCGAACAAGCAAAGTCTTGGATTGGTGAGCAACAGCCTGCCGCTGCCCCTGGCCGACGGCTGCGCGAGCAAAGTCGTGTGCATGGAAGTGCTTGAGCACATTGATCAGCCCGAGCCGTTCATGGCCGAACTGGTGCGCATGGGCCGGCCCGGGGCGCTGTATTTGCTGAGCGTTCCGGCCCCGGTGGGTGAACATTTGCAGCAGGGCATCGCACCGGCCAGCTATTTCCAATCGCCCAATCACGTGCAGATTTTTACCCCGGAGCGGTTTGCCGCGATGGTCGAAGACGCCGGGCTGGTGATCGAGCATCGCCAGGCCACCGGGTTTTTCTGGGTCATGGGCATGATCTTTTTCTGGGCCAGTGAACGCGCCGCCGGTCGCGACCTGGGTGGCGCAGTGCGCGACCGGATTCAGGCGCCGTACCCACCGCTGATGGAGAGCTGGGCGCAGACCTGGCAAGACTTGCTGGCACAACCCAATGGCCTGGCGATCAAGCAGATGCTTGATCAATTCATGCCCAAGAGTCAGGTGATCATCGCCCGCAAACCGCTGGATGCCGACGCCACGTCCGGGAGGATGGCATGAGCAGCAAACGGATCATGGACATCGAGTTGCTGCGCGGTATTGCAGTGCTCGGCGTGTTGTTTCATCACCTGCAAGGCAGCCTGTTTACCGACACGGTGCCATTGCTGGAAAACATCCATGCCTGGGCGCAACCGTGGTGGGGCGTCGATCTGTTTTTCGCGATCTCGGGCTTCGTGATTGCACGCAGTTTGATCCCGGCCTTGCAGGGTTGCAGCACGCGCCAGGAATACTGGCAGCAGACGCGTAACTTCTGGCTGCGGCGGGCCTTTCGCTTACTGCCGTCGGCGTGGTTGTGGCTGGCGTTGATGCTGCTGGCCTGTGTGTTTATCAACCGCTCCGGGGCGTTCGGCACCTTGCAAGCGAACTTGCAGGCGACGCTGGCCGGGGTCGCGCAATATGCCAACTTCCGCTTTGCCGACAGCTTTTTCCACTACGAATACGGCACCAGTTTCGTGTACTGGAGCCTGTCGCTGGAGGAGCAGTTTTACCTGCTGTTCCCGCTGCTGATTCTGCTCTGCCGCAAGCACCTGGTCTGGGCGTTGCTGGCGTTGGTCGCGGTGCAGTTGTTCACCTTGCGCACGCCGATCCTGATGGTGGTGCGCACCGATGCATTGGCCCTCGGCGTGCTGCTGGCGATGTGGAGTGCACGACCTGATTACGTGCACTGGGAGCCGACATTCTTGCGTCGGCCGTGGGCGGGCGTCGCGGCGCTGCTGATCTTGGCGCTGGCGCTGAGCTTCATGGCCACCGACCGCTTCACCTTCGCCAATTACCGGATCGGCGCGATTGCCGTGCTCAGCGCGGTGCTGGTCTGGATCGCGTCCTACAACCGTGATTACTTGATGCCAGCAGGTTTGCTGAAGAGCCTGATGGTGTGGATCGGCAGTCGCTCCTACGGGATTTACCTGATCCATATTCCGGCGTACGCGTTGGTGCGCGAAGTGATCTTCCGGTTGCAGGCGGCCGGTCTGCCGAGTCCGGCGGGCCATCCGGTCCTGACTATCCTGATCGCTGGCGGGCTGATTGTCCTGTTGAGCGAACTCAATTACCGCTTCGTCGAAATGCCCATGCGCAATCGCGGCGCCTCGCTGGTGCAACGTCTGAGCACGTCCCGAACCGCCGTCCCATCCTCTGGAGCTACCTCATGCTGAGCCTTTTGAAGAAACTCACGGCGGGCACGCCCGCTCCCGCGCAGCCAGTGGCACCGGTCGCGGACAAGGTCGACCCGTACATGCTCGGCCTGCATGACGCGATGCTCAGTGGCTGGTTCAACCAGGAAACCGGCGAGCTGTTTACCGGTTTCCCGGTGACCCCTGAGGACACCTTGCTCGACGTCGGCTGCGGTGATGGCGGCAACGTGCATTTCTGCGGCATGCGCGGGGCGAAGATCATCATTGCCGACATTGACGCGGCCAAGGTTGAAGCGACCCGCCAGCGCCTGAGCGATACGCCGGCCCGGGGCGTGGAGTGCCACGTGACCGACTGCAATCCGCTGCCGATTGCTGATGCGACCGCCACCCGCGTGGTGTCCACCGAAGTCATCGAACACGTCGACGACCCGGCGCAGTTCCTCGCTGAACTGGTGCGGGTCGGCAAGCCTGGGGCGTTGTATTTGCTCAGCGTTCCGCACCCGAGCTCCGAAGACCTGCAAAAGGACATCGCCGCGCCAGAGTACTTCCAGAAGCCCAACCACATTCGCATCATCAGCGAAGAGCAGTTCAAGGCGATGGTCAGTGACGCCGGCCTGGAAGTGCTGAGCCACAGCCAGTACGGGTTTTACTGGTCGATGTGGATGCTGTTGTTCTGGGAAGCCAAGGTCGACTTCAGCAACGCTGACCATCCGCTGCTCAATCACTGGGCGGATACCTGGAAAGCGATCCTCGATTCGCCGCGGGGCGCGCAGATCAAACAGGCACTGGATGCTGTCGTGGCGAAAAGTCAGGTGATCATCGCTCGTAAGCCTTTGGCCGAATAACCCAAGGCTGGCAGTGTTTTCTGTGGTGGTGGCTTTTGTGGCGAGGGAGCTTGCTCCCGCTCGGCTGCGAAGCAGTCGCTAGTGCTGAGAACTCGATCTGTCTGAATTAATGTGGTGGCTGGTTTTGGGGCTGCTTCACAGCCCAGCGGGAGCAAGCTCCCTCGCCACAGGTTTTGTGTACCCTGTAGACCTGTTTTTGTAGGGATCAGGGATGTGATGTCGTTCGTTATTCGTCTATCGGTATTGCTTGCCGCGTTGGTGCTCAACGGCTGCGAGCATCACGACGCACCACCACTCGATCAACAACTCTACGTCTGGCAACGGCAATGGACCCCGGCCCATGAGGCTGCGTTGCGCGATAGCCGTGCCGATTTCTCGACCTTGCGGGTGCTGGCGTTGCAGGCATTCCCGCAGGAAGGCTGGCGCCGGGCGCGGATTGATCCGGGGTTGCTCAAGCACGATGGCCGACCGCTGATTGCGGTGATTCGCCTGGATGGCCAGCTCAAGGCGCTGGATCAGGACGAGGTCATTACCCAGATCCAGCAAGTGCTCGGCGATTGGCAAACCCAAGGCCTGACCTTGGCCGGCGTGGAAATCGACCACGATGCCGGCAACGCTCGGCTGCCAGCCTATCGGGGGTTCCTCACGCAACTGCGCGCCACGCTGCCGGCATCTTTGCCGCTGAGCATCACCGCGCTGCCGGCCTGGCTCGACAGTGCTGAATTGCCCGAGCTGTTGGCGACGGTCGACAGCAGCGTGTTGCAGGTGCATGCGGTCAGTGACCCGCGTCGAGGGTTGTTCGACGCGGATCAAGCCAAACAGTGGGCCAAGGCCTGGAGCCGCATCACGGCTAAGCCGTTCTATCTGGCACTCCCGGCGTATGGCGTGGCGCTGTTGCCCGACGCCAGTGGTGCACCGGTCGTCGAAAGCGAAGTCCCCATCGAGCGGGGTGGCAAACGCCGGGAATTGCTGGCCGATCCGCTGCAATTGAGCACATTGGCGACTGAGTTGCGTCAGGATCCGCCGGCCCATCTGGCCGGCCTGATCTGGTTCCGTCTGCCACTGGCCGGTGATCGCCGCGCCTGGAGCCTGACGACACTGGGCGCCGTGGCCCGCGGTGATGCGTTGAACAGTCGCCTGAGCCTGAAACTATCCGCAGAAAACGGCCTCTATGACATCGCCATCAGCAACCAGGGCAATCTCGACAGCGACTGGCCCGAACGCCTGACGCTGGCGGTGCAAGGCTGTGATGGCGCTGATGCGCTGGCCGGTTATGCGTTGCAACAGAGCCCGGATCTGCTTACCTTCACCCGCTTGCGCGACGGTCGAATTGCGGCCGGCGGACAGCGCGCCATCGGTTGGGCACGCTGCGCAAAAATTGATCAAGGAGGTTCGAATGTTCACCCGTAACTGGCCCCGCCATCTGCTCTGCCTGAGCCTCGGTTTGCCGCTGGGTTCGGCGCTGGCCTGTGGGCCGGACTTCCCGATGCGTTTGCTGGATAACCGCGACCAGTCGCTCTCTGAGCTGCCGGAAGGCAACTTCCGCTTCGAGGTCAGTCGCCTTGGGCAGGCCATCGCCGGGCTGAAGAATGCCACCGCTGCCACCAACAGCCCGGGCGACGGTTACGGCGATGCGCCTTCCTACACCGATCAACGGGACAAGGCTGAGCAGGCCGGGTTGACCGTTGAGCAGCAAGCGCTGGTCAAGCAACTGCGCACGCTGACCGATGCTCATGAGGTAGAAACGCAAGGTGCGAGCCTGCCGGTTGATCTGCGGCTGTACCTGGCGGGTGCCGTGGCGTTTAGCGCGGGAGACCATCCGCTCGCTGCTGAATACTTCCAGAAAGTCCTGGCGTTACCGGCCGATCAACGACCGTTGCGCAGCACTTGGGCAGCGTATTCGTTGGGCCGGGCGCTGTATGAAATGAGCGCCGAGGCGGGCGCCGGGCCGGGCCTGTTGGCCCAGTCGCAGAAAGCCTTCGAACAGACTCGTCAGCTTAGCGTCGATGGCTTTAGCGATCCGTTGGAACTGGGCATTGCCAGCCTCGGCGAAGAAGCTCGGGTCGTGCGCACGGCGGGCGACTGGAACCGCGCGATCGAACTCTACGCCACGCAAACAATCCACGGATCGCCCGTGGGTTACGCCTCGTTGCGGCAGTTGATGGGTGAACTCACGGCGCTGCCGGATGATCAACTGGCCGTATTGCTTCAGGGCAAAACGGTGCAGCAACTGGTCACGGCATCGTTGATCAGCCACGCCGGCTGGTCATTCGGTGAAAAATCGTCGGGCGAGAAAAAACTGATTCAGATGCTGCAAGCCAGCACTCGCGGCAGTCTGGATAACGCCGATCGGCTGGCGGCGATGAATTATCAACAGGGCGACTACGCCAGCGCCAAAGCCTTTGTCGACCACGCGGGCGACGGCGGCCTGGCCTGGTGGATACGCGCCAAACTCGCACTGCGTGAGGGTGACAAAACCGCAGCCGCCGCAGCTTATGCGAAAGCGGCCCAGGCGTTCCCGCAGAGTGAAGCTTGGGGTGAGGCACGCATCCCGGAATGGGACTACAACGATGTAGTCGTTAAGCCCAATTGCCGGGTCGAGGGTGAAAGCGCGATCCTCGCCCTGCAACGCGGCGATTACCTGCAAGCGTTCGATCAGCTCTATCGCAGTCAAGGTGTGTATTGGCTCGACGCGGCCACGGTCGCCGAGCGGGTGCTGACCGTCGATGAACTCAAGCATTATGTCGACACCCAAGTGCCGGCAGTACCGTCGCTGACTCAGCAGGAGCGTGACAACTATGTACCGCTGCCCGTGGCGGCAAGGCTGCGCGATTTGCTCGGGCGGCGGTTGTTGCGCGAAGAGCGTTACGACGAGGCGCCGGCCTATTTTGACAACGCCGAGTTACAAGCCAAGGCCACGTGGTACGGGCAGTTGCGTAAGGATGCCGAATCTAAATGGTGGCCAACTACTCGCGCGTTTTCCTACTACTACGCAGCAACTCTGGCCCGTTACGACGGGATGGCGCTGTTGGGTTACGAGATGTCCCCGGATTACGCGACGTTCGACGGTAATTACAGTCTGGAAGCTCCCGAACTCAAAGTCGGACCGCTGTTGGCCGAGGGCGAAATAAAGCGTCAGCAAGCCACGGTGGCGCAACCGGATGAGCGTTTCCATTACCGTTATGTCGCCACGGCCCTGGCCAGTAAAGCCGCCGATCATCTGCCCCGCAGCAGTCAGGCGTTTGCTTCCGTGCTGTGCAAGGCTTCCAACTGGGGCACCAGCCTGGAGGAGCAAAGCGCGTTTTATCAACGGTATGTCGAGCAGGGCCCTTACGTGGTCTGGGCCGGTGATTTCGGTCATCAATGCCGGGACCCGGACTTCCAGAATGCCGACAAACGCTACGTGACCCAGTTTGTGGATAGCCTGCGCTCGACACTTCGTCCCTACAAACGCGTGCTGCAGGTTTGCGGTGTGTTACTGGTCACGGCGACGGCTTTGCTGTTGATCAATCGCCGTCGTCGTCATAAGGCACAGTAAGGCTCAGGCCTGTTGAACAAAGGTCAGCCGCACGGCGAAACCGATCAACAGGCTGCCGAACAGCCATTGCTGTACGCGTTGGGCTGACGGGCTGCGTTGCAGCCAACGGCCCAGCGCCGCGCCAGTCAGCGCGTAGGCGCTGTCGAACAGTAAACCGGCGACCACCAGCAACACACCAAGGGTGGCGAACTGCGCGAGCACCGGCCCTGCCTGAGGATTGATGAACTGCGGCAGCAATACCGAGCAGAACAACAGTGCCTTGGGGTTGAGCAGGTTGGTCAGCAAACCGCGTTGGATCGAGTCGCGCCAGCGCGGTTTTTCGCCGCCAGCGTTTGCCCCATTCAAGCTCGGCAGCATGGTGGTGCGCAGGCATTGAATGCCGATCCACAGCAAGTACGCAGCGCCGACCAGGCGCACCACATCGAAGGTCCAGGGCGCAGCCTTGAACAGCGCCGCCAGCCCCAGCGCCGCCAAGGCCACATGACAACCGCGGGCAATGCCCAGGCCTATCGCCGTAGCCAGCGCCGCGCCTTTGCCCTGACGGGCACCGGTTTGCAGCAGCAGAATCATGTCCGGGCCGGGCAGCAGATACACCACCGCCAACGCCATGAAAAACAGCCAGAGTCCTGCCACGTTGCACCCCATTCGTTGTCGATTTGGTAGGGTCAGTCTAGGGCTGGAGGGCAGGGCAGGTGCTTGCGTAGTTCGCTTCTATAACCTTCTGAATTGGCATAACCTGCCACGTCATGACGTACACACCATCAGGATCTGCCAAACCATGAAACTGGATGCCTACGACCGCAAGATTCTCGCCGCCCTGCAACGGGACGGTCGACTGAGCAATGTGCAACTGGCCGATGAGATTGGTCTGTCGGCGTCTCCGTGTTTGCGCCGGGTGCGGATGCTCGAAGAGGCGGGGGTGATTCGCGGTTATCAGGCCAACCTTGATCGTGACGAAGTGGGGCTGGGGCTGACGGTGTTTGTCGGGGTCAAGGTTGAGCGCCACAACGATGAACAGGCCGAGGCCTTTCGCGAGGCGGTGACGGCGTTGCCCGAGGTGATTTCGGCGTTTCTGGTGTCCGGGGAATCGGATTTTCTGCTGCAAGTGGTGGTGCCGGATCTGCGTGCCTACGACCGGTTTCTCACCGGGCGCCTGCTGAAGTTGCCGGGGGTAAGTGATATTCGCAGCAACTTTGCGATTCATACGGTGAAGACACCGGGGGCGTTGCCGCTTGAGCATTTGCCCAGTTTATAAAGATCAAAAGATCGGAGCCTTCGGCAGCGCCTACAGGTGCGATCTTTTGATCTTTGATTTACATCTGCGTCGCCATCCCCTCCACATTCATCGCCGCCTGGCGCAACGCTTCTGAACGGGTCGGGTGCGGGTGGCAGGTCAGGGCGATGTCCTCGGCCGAGGCGCTGAACTCCATGGCCACGCAATATTCACCGATCATTTCACTGACGCTCGGGCCCACCAGATGCACGCCAAGGATTTCGTCGGTGCGCTCATCGGCCAGCACTTTGGCGAAGCCTTCGGTCTCGTGGTTGATTTTCGCCCGGCTGTTGGCGGTGAACGGGAACTTGCCGACCTTGTACGCACGACCCTCGGCCTTGAGCTGTTCTTCGGTCTTGCCGACGCTGGCCAGCTCTGGTCGGGTGTAGATCACATTGGGGATCAGGTCGTAATTGACCTCGCCGGCCTTGCCGACGATCTGCTCGATGCAGGCCATGGCTTCGTCTTCGGCCTTGTGGGCGAGCATCGGCCCGGACGTGACGTCGCCGATTACCCAGACGCCAGCGGCTTCGGTGCGGTGACCCTTGTTGGCGAGCATGCCGCGTTTGTCGGTAGCGAGGCCAACGGTTTCCAGGCCCAGGCCTTGGGTGTAAGGCCGGCGCCCGATGGCCACCAGCACGTAATCGGCTTCAAGCAATTCTGCGGTGCCACCAGCGGCGGGCTCAACGCTGAGCTGCACGCCGTTGGCCGAGGTGGTGGCGCTGGTGACTTTCGAACTCAACTTGAAGCTGATGCCTTGCTTGGTCAATGAACGTTGCAGGGTTTTGCCGGCCTCGCCATCGACGCCGGGGCAGATCCGGTCGAGAAACTCGACCACGGTCACTTGAGCGCCCAGCCGCCGCCAGACCGATCCCAATTCCAGACCGATTACTCCGGCGCCGATCACCACCAGGTGCTTCGGCACTTCGGTCAGGGACAACGCACCGGTTGAATCGAGGATGCGCTTGTTATCGATGTCCACGCCGGGCAGGGGAGTGGGCTCGGAGCCGGTGGCGATGATGATGTCTTTGGCCGTCAGCTCGGTCTTGGCGCCCTGGCTGTCAGTCACGGTGACCTTGCCGGGCCCGTCGATATGGCCCCAGCCCTTGATCCAGTCGACTTTGTTTTTGCGAAACAGAAACTCGATGCCTTTGGTCAGCCCGGTAACGCTTTCGTCCTTCTGTTTCATCATCTGGGCGAGATTAAGCGTCGGTTTGACCTCGATCCCCAGGTTGGCGAACTCCGCACCCATGGCTGCGTCGTAGAGTTCGGAAGCATGCAGCAGGGCCTTGGACGGCATGCAACCGACGTTCAGGCAGGTGCCGCCGAGGGTGGCGCGGCCTTCGACGCAAGCGGCTTTGAGGCCGAGTTGGCCGGCGCGGATCGCTGCGTTGTAACCGCCCGGGCCACCGCCCAGAATCACGACGTCATAGGTGCTCATGCTTGTACTCCTGGAGTAAAAGGGGCCGGATGGGTAAACGTAGCCGTTGATAAAAATTACGAACGTAATATGTGCGTTCCAACGTATTTAGGTCAAGGCTTCAGGTAAATGACAGGTCGAGCACTTTTAGATAGAACGATTTAGTACGGAAATTTCACCACTTTCGTTATATGGTAACGAATTGTGTCGGGTTTTGACGTTAGCAACGATAAACACTGGGGTGGTATGCAAGTCGATCTTGATGTCGATGGAACGCAAGTAGCCGGTCTGCCGCGCTTTCAGCAGGCGCTCTTTCACGGGCGACGATTGCGTCAATATGCAATCGGCCTGAGTGTCTTGGCTGGCGTGGGGCTGTTACTGGCGTTTTTCACCGGGCTGTTTGCGCCGCAGTCACTGTGGGCGGCGCTGCTGGTCAATCAGAGCGCCGGTTTGCTGGTACTCATTGCCGGTCTGCAATCGGCCTGGTGGGTGACCGAATGGCGTGCGCAGGCGATGAATCCGAGCGTGTCAGTGCCAGTGGTGGTTGAAGCCGACGAAACCGTTGCGCCGGCGGGTTGGTACGAACGCTTGCTGGATCGGCTCGGGCAGCGCTGGCAGCACATGCTGGTGCAGATCGGTGCGCCGACTTTGTGGCTGGCCGGTTGGGCGCTGCTGGCGTTGTTCAGCATCGAACAGTTCTGGAACCTAGCGCTGACGCCTGCTGCTCTGGGAGTGTCGGCCAGTGTCGGCGCTGCGCTGTCACTGTTGCTGGCTTTTGGTCTGTTGGTGCTGGAACGTCAACTGGCCCAGGAAAACCTCGCCGAATGGCCGGAAGCAGGGTCGTTGGCGCAGCTGACACGTGTGGCGATTATCTGTTTGGTGCTGAGCGCGTTGTGTCTGCTGTTCGGCAATGACACCTCGGTTTGGCCGGTCCGTCTGGCGGTGCTGATCGGCTTGCTGCCGGGGCTGGTGGCCGTTGAATTGTTGCTGCGTGCGGTGCTGTCGCTGTTCAGTCCGCAGCGTGAACAACTTGAACCATCGTTGCTGGCGCGAAGCTTTGTCGCTGACATGCTGCGTTGGCCGCCACAACCGTTGCTGGCGTTGCAGCACGAATTGCACAACCGCTTCGGCATCGACCTGCGGCAAATCTGGGCCTTCACTTACATGCGCCGGGCGTTTTTTCCGGTGTTGGCGGTGGTGGCGATTGTCGGTTGGTCACTCACCGGTATTCACGAAATTGCGCTGCAAGGGCGCGGTATCTACGAACGTTTCGGCAAACCGGTGGAAGTCTTCGGCCCAGGTTTGCACGCCGGTTTGCCCTGGCCGCTGGGCCGAGTGTTGAGCGTCGAGAACGGCGTGGTCCACGAGTTGGCCACCAGCGTCGGTGAAGCATCGGCACCGGTGGTGGCTGAGCCCGCGGAAGGCCCGGCCCCGGCGATTGCCAATCGCTTGTGGGACGCCAGCCATGTGAATGACAAATCCCAAGTCATTGCCAGCAGCCGTGCCGACAAGCAGAGCTTCCAGATCGTCAACATGGACGTGCGTTTCGTCTATCGCATTGGCCTGACCGATAAAGACGCGTTGGCCGCGACTTACAACAGCGCTGATGTGCCGACGCTGATTCGCAGCACCGCCAGCCGAATTCTGGTGCACGACTTTGCTTCGCGTACCCTCGACGGTTTGCTCGGTGAAGACCGGGTAGGGCTGGGCGAAGAGATCGGCCGTGCCGTGCAGGCAGACCTGAAAAAACTCGACAGCGGCGTGGAAATTCTCGCCACGGTGGTTGAAGCGATTCATCCGCCGGCCGGTGCTGCCAATGCTTATCACGCGGTGCAAGCGGCGCAGATTGGCGCTCAAGCGTTGATCTCTCGTGAACGCGGTGCGGCAGCGGAGGCGACCAACCAGGCGCAGTTGCAGGCCAGCATTGCTCGCGATCAAGCCACTGCAAGCGCCCGTGAAATCAATGCGGCGGCGCAGGCTTCCGACCTTCGGTTCAGTGCCGAACGCAAAGCCTTCGCCAGCGCCGGCCAGGCTTTTGTGCTGGAGCAATACTTCAGCCAACTGACCCAGGGCCTGGCCAACGCCAAGTTGTTGGTTCTCGATCATCGCCTGGGCGGCAGCAGCAACGCGCCGACCATCGACCTCCGTACATTCACGCTGCCGGCTGACCCTGCGCCGGCGCGTAATACCGCTCAGCCAGGAGCCTCCCATTGAGCCAGTCGCATACTCACGATCACGATGACCACACTGGCCACGATCACGGCCATGGCGGGCATCATCACGGACATCACCATCATCACCACGGTGATCCGCAGGAGGCCGGTCCATTCCCGTGGCGGCGCATGGGTTGGGCGGCGTTGCTGGTGGCGTTTGCCATCGCAGCAGCGAGCCTGGTGCAAGTGCGTTCGGGGGAGGCCACGGTGATTACCCGTTTCGGCAACCCCTCGCGGGTGTTGCTTGAGCCGGGGCTGAGCTGGCGTTGGCCGGCACCGTTCGAGGCGGCAATCCCCGTGGACTTGCGCTTGCGCACAACGTCCAGCGGTTTGCAGGATGTCGGCACCCGGGATGGTTTGCGCATCATTGTTCAGGCTTATGTGGCGTGGCAGGTACAGGGCGATCCGGACAATGTGCAGCGCTTCATGCGCGCGGTGCAGAACCAGCCCGATGAAGCGGCGCGGCAGATTCGCACCTTTGTTGGCTCGGCACTGGAAACCACGGCCAGCAGTTTTGATCTGGCGAACCTGGTCAACACTGACGCCAACCAGGTGCACATTGCCGAGTTCGAAGCGCAGTTGCGTCAGCAGATTGATCAACAGTTGCTGACCACTTACGGCGTGCGAGTGCTGCAAGTCGGCATTGAACGACTGACGCTGCCGTCGGTGACACTCACCGCTACGGTCGATCGTATGCGCGCCGAGCGTGAAACAATCGCCACCGAACGTACCGCGATAGGCAAACGCGAAGCCGCGCAAATCCGTTCCGCCGCCGAACGTGATGCGCGAATTGTGCAGGCCGATGCCACGGTGAAGGCTGCTGACATCGAAGCGCAATCGCGCGTTGAAGCTGCGCAGATTTACGGCCGCGCCTACGCTGGATCGCCGCAGCTCTACAATCTGCTGCGCTCACTCGACACCTTGGGCACTATCGTTTCGCCGGGCACCAAACTGATTTTGCGCACCGACGCAGCACCATTCCGGGTGTTGGTTGACGGTCCGCCGAGCCTCGATAACAAGTCCGGGTCGCAGCCATGAATTTGGTTCCACGTGGAACAAATGAGTTAAGCAGCCCTTGGATTCAGGCCGGGCGTCTGGCTTTTCTGGCGCTGTACGCGGTGACAGTGCTGGCCGCTTTGGCCTGGGCGTTCTCCAATGTGCGGCAGATCGACCCGCAGAATCGTGCCGTGGTTTTACACTTTGGAGCCCTGAGTCGCGTCCAGAATGCCGGTCTGTTGTTGGCGTGGCCGCGTCCGTTTGAGCAGGTGATTTTGTTGCCGGCGGCGGATCGGGTCATCGAGCGTCGAGTGGAAAATCTGTTGCGCAGCGATGTGGCGTTGCAGGCTGATCGCGTCGCCACGTTTGCCACTCCGCTCAGTGATGCACTGGCGGGCTCCGGTTATCTGCTGACCGGTGATGCCGGCGTGGTGCAACTGGATGTGCGGGTGTTTTACAAAGTCACCGAGCCGTACGCCTTCGTCCTTCAGGGCGAACATGTGCTGCCGGCACTCGATCGCTTGGTTACTCGCAGCGCCGTGGCGCTCACCGCCGCGCGCGATCTGGACACCATTCTGGTTGCACGTCCCGAACTGATCGGCGCCGATAACAAGGCTGCCGAACGTCGTGAACGCTTGCGCGGTGATCTGGTGCAAGGCATCAACCAACGCCTCGCCGAACTGACGGCGACGGGGCAGGGAATCGGTATTGAAGTTGCTCGCGTCGACGTGCAATCGAGTCTGCCCGGCCCGGCAGTAAACGCGTTCAACGCCGTGCTGACCGCCAGTCAGCAAGCCGACAAAGCGGTAGCCAACGCGCGTACCGAAGCCGAGAAACTCACCCAGACCGCCAACGAACAAGCCGACCGTGCCCTGCAAGTGGCGCATGCCCAAGCGAGCGAGCGACTGGCCAAAGCCTCGGCGGATACCGCGACGGTGCTGAGCCTGGCCAAGGCGCAACAGCAGGGCACTGACCCGCAAATGTTGCTGCGCATTTACCGTGAGCGGATGCCGAAGATTCTCGGTCAGGCTGGCTCGGTGACCACGGTCGATCCGAAAGACGATTCCCGCCTGATCATTCAGGGAGCTGCACAATGACTGCCCACACCGCCGCCGCACCGAGCATGTTGTCCTCGGCTGAGCAACGCAGCGCTGCGCGCCAACTGACCTTGGCGATGCTCGCCCTCGGCTTGCTCGGATTGGGTCTGATCTGGCGCTGGTTCTCTCCGGAGCAGACCGGTGTCAGTCAATTGCTGCTGGGATTCGCCTCGGTACTGGTCGCTGTGCCGGTGATGCGTTCGGCCTGGTACAGCTTGCGCTACCCGAGCCTGCACGGGATCACCGATCAACTGATCGCCCTGGCCATGCTCGGTGCCTGGGCCACCGGTGATTTGCTCACGGCAGCGTTGCTGCCGATCATCATGATCTTCGGCCATGTGCTGGAAGAGCGCAGTGTGATCGGTTCCCAGGAAGCGATTCACGCCCTCGGCAAATTGACCCGCAGCCATGCGCGCAAGCTTCAGGCGGACGGCGCCATTGTCGAAGTCGACAACGGCACGCTCAAGGCTGGTGACATTGTGGAGGTGCGCGCCGGGGATCGAGTACCGGCGGATGGTCGGGTGTTGTCCGGTCAGGCGAGTCTCGACACCGCATCAATCACCGGCGAGTCGGTGCCGTTGGAAGCGGTGGTCGGCATGGCGGTATTCGGCGGTGCGATCAACCTCGATGGCTTGCTGCGCATTGAAGTGACCCGCACTGGCAACGAGTCGACCCTCGGTAAAGTGATCGCGCTGATGCAAAGCGCCGAGCGTTCCAAACCACCAATCACCCGTTTGCTGGAACGTTACGCTGGCAGCTATATGGTGTTGGTGTTGCTGCTGGCGGCAGTGACCTGGTTTGTCACCAACGATGCCCAGGCAATGTTGGCGGTGTTGGTGGCGGCTTGCCCGTGTGCGCTGGTGCTGTCGGCACCGGCCACGGCGATTGCCGGCGTAGCAGTAGCGGCGCGTCACGGGATTCTGATTCGCAGCTCGGCGTTCCTCGAAGAGCTGGCGGACCTGACGTCACTGGTCGTGGACAAGACCGGGACGCTGACCTTTGGCACCTTGCGTCTGCAATCCATCGATAGCCCGTTGGAGGATCGCAGCCACGTGCTGAAACTCGCCGCCAGTCTTGGTTCGGCGAGCAGTCACCCGGTCAGCCGTGCGTTGGCCAGCCTGGTCACTCAGGAGCATTTCCTGCTGCTCTCGGACATTCACGAACGCCAAGGGCTGGGCGTGGTGGCAATGACGGAGCAGGGCGAGGCAGCACTCGGTCGTCCGGAGTTGTTTGCGCAGTTGGGCATCGACACTTCGGCCGTTCCGGAACACGACGGGCCGATTGCTGGGCTGGCGCTTGACGGTGAATTTCTCGCCTGGCTGTTGCTGGCGGACACGGTCAAACCTGAAGCACGCTTTGCCTTGAACGAGTTGCGCGAGCTTGGCTTGGGTCGGCAGTTGTTGCTCACGGGCGATCGACAAAGTGTCGCGCATACACTGGCTCGGGATGTCGGTATCAGCGATGTCGAAGCTCAGGCGTTGCCCGAGGACAAACTCAATCGTGTACTGACGGAAATCGGCAGTGGCTTCCGGCCGATGGTGGTCGGTGACGGCATCAACGATTCCCTGGCACTGAAGGCCGGTGTTGTCGGTGTGGCCATGGGCGCCGGCGGCGCGGATATCGCGCTGGCTTCGGCAGACATTGTGCTGATCGGCAGCGACCTGCGTCGGCTCGGTACCTGTGTACGGTTGAGTCGCCAGTGCCGGCAAACGCTGCAAGTGAACGTGATCATCGGCCTGGGTTGGACCTTGGCGATTGTCGCCTTCGCAGCTTTCGGTTGGCTGGGTGCGGCGGAAGCGATGATTGCGGCGTTGCTGCACAACCTGAGCACCTTGCTGGTGTTGGGCAACGCCGGGCGTTTGCTGCGGTTTCAGGAGCCTTTGCTCAAGCTCAAAGACGAAGTTTGAGTCCGCCGCGAGTGAAGGCTCTAAACCGGGAGCTTACGGCGCCAGCAACTTTTTAGAACTGTGCGCCCACATCGTAGTCATCTAGGTGTGGGCCATTTGTTTTTTAGGTCGCGACGGCTGTCTCGAGCGCCGCGAGTTATAGAAAAAGGCTATTAATTCGATAGCCAGCTAATTTTCTAAGATGGTCTACCCTCAGATCAGACGTCTGAAATAAGGGGGATTATCCATGCTCGCGCAACTTCCACCGGCCTTACAGAATCTGCAGCTACCGCTTCGCCTGCGACTCTGGGACGGCCATGAATTCAATCTGGGGCCGACGCCCAGCGTCACTATTGTGGTCAAGGACCCGCAACTGGTTTCCCAGTTCACGCATCCTAGCCTCGACTTGTTGGGGGCGGCATTTGTCGAAGGCAAACTTGAGCTGGAAGGCTCAATCAGCGATGTAATCCGCGTCTGTGATGAGTGGAGCCAGGCCATGTTGGGTGACGCCGACAGTCAGCCGGTGCGCCTCGTCCACGACAAGGAAACCGACGCCAAAGCGATTTCCTATCACTACGACCTTTCCAACGCGTTTTACCAGCTGTGGCTCGACAGCGACATGGCGTATTCCTGCGCCTATTTCGAGACCGGCAGCGAGACGCTGGAACAAGCCCAGCAAGCCAAATTCCGGCATCTGTGCCGCAAGCTGCGCCTGCAACCGGGCGATTACTTGCTGGATGTGGGTTGCGGCTGGGGCGGGTTGGCGCGGTATGCGGCCCGGGAATTCGGCGCGAAGGTGTTCGGTATTACCCTTAGCAAAGAGCAACTGGCCCTGGCCCGTGAACGGGTTAAAGAAGAAGGGCTGGAAGATCTGGTTGAACTGCAACTGCTCGACTACCGCGATTTGCCGCAGGACGGGCGTTTCGACAAGGTGGTCAGCGTTGGCATGTTCGAGCACGTCGGCCATGCGAACCTGACCGAGTACTGCAAGGTCCTGTTCGGCGCGGTGAAGGAGGGAGGTCTGGTGATGAACCACGGGATCACCGCCAAGCACACTGACGGCCGACCTGTCGGACGCGGTGCCGGTGATTTCATCGAGAAGTACGTGTTCCCCAACGGCGAGCTGCCACACCTTTCAATGATCTCTGCCGAGATCAGCGAAGTGGGGTTGGAAATCGTCGATGTCGAGAGTCTGCGCCTGCATTACGCGCGTACCCTCGATCACTGGAGCGAACGCCTGGAAGACAACCTGGAAGCTGCCGCCAAACAGGTGCCGGAACAGACGCTACGGATCTGGCGGCTGTACCTGGCCGGTTGCGCTTACGCGTTCGCCAAAGGCTGGATCAACCTGCACCAGATCCTCGCGGTGAAAGCACACCCGGACGGCAGTCATGAACTGCCTTGGACCCGGGACGACATCTACACGCCTTAAAGGATCGGTGAAATCAGCCGGGCGACCCGCATGCCGACTTGTTGCAGGCGGTGGGTCTCCCGGCTTTCTTCTTTGGCGATCTCGTGGGCCTGGTCGAAATCATCGTTGAGCATTTGTTCCACCTCGGCGGCGAACACGCTGTCTACGGTCAACAACATCACTTCGAAATTCAGCCGGAACGAGCGGTTGTCCAGGTTGGCGCTGCCGATGGCGCTGATTTCGCTGTCGATCAACACCACTTTCTGATGCAGGAATCCGGGCTGATAACGGAACACCCGCACGCCTGCGCGAACGGCTTCGAACGCGTAGAGACTGGACGCGGCATAGACGATCCGGTGATCCGGGCGCGACGGCAGCAGCAATCGCACGTCCACACCGCGCAGTACCGCCAGGCGTAAAGCGGCGAATACCGCTTCGTCCGGAATGAAGTAAGGACTGGTGATCCACACCCGCTCAGTCGCCGCGTGAATGGCTTCGACGAAGAACAGCGAACAGGTTTCGTAGGAATCCGCCGGGCCGCTGGCGAGCAATTGGCACAGCACGCCGTCGTCCGGGTACACGTCCGGCAGGATCAGCGGCGGCAGTGAACGCGCGGCCCAGAACCAGTCTTCAGCAAAAGATTCCTGCATGCTGGCCACCACCGGCCCGCGCACTTGCACGTGAGTATCGCGCCATGGCGCCAGGGGCGGTTTCTCGCCCATGTATTCGTCACCAACGTTGTGGCCGCCGACGAAACCCAGCACGCCGTCGACCACGACGATCTTGCGATGGTTACGGAAGTTGACCTGGAACCGGTTGAGCCAGCCGCTGCGGGTGGCGAACGCCTTGACCTCGACGCCAGCATCGCGCAACGGCTGCACGTAGCTATGGGGCAACGAGTGGCTGCCAATACGGTCGTACAGCAGATAAATCGCCACGCCTTCGGCGGCTTTTTTCAGCAATAGGGTTTGCAGGCGTTGGCCGAGCCGGTCGTCGTGGATGATGAAAAACTGGATCAGCACCGCTTCTTTTGCGTGGTTGATGGCATCGAAGATCGCCTCGAAGGTGGCTGTTCCGTTGATCAGCAGGCGCACTTCGTTGTTCGCCAGGCACGGCATGCGCCCCAGTTTTGGCATCGCCCTCAAGGACGCGTAGGCATTCGACGCGCGAGCGGTCAGGGCTTCTTCGACCCAGGGTCGCCAATTCAGCTCGGAAATGGCCTTGCGCATTTCTTCGTTGGCCTGGCGCCGGGCCTTGATGTAACCGTCGAAGGTGCTACGACCGAAGACCAGGTACGGAATAAGTGTGAGGTAGGGAATAAACAGCAACGACAGGGCCCAGGCGATCGAGCCTTGGGCGGTTCGAACGGTCAACACGGCGTGGATGGCGGCGATCAGGCCCAGCGAGTGCAGTAGCGCAATCATGTAACCGAAAATATGCGGTCCAAAATAATCCATGGGGCAACCTTGCTCCTGAAGATTCAATGCGTAAAAGACCATGTTCCGTGCAGAATGTCGCTATTTAATTGGCCCATGAACCGAAGCACATGGCTGACGTCTAACGGCCACTATTGATCAGGAGTTACTCGATGAACGTTCGTCTGCTGGGTTTGGCCATGGCCCTTGGTTTGTCCCTTCCTGTGGCCGCTCAGGCGCAGATGCTGCAGCCGGGTTTGTGGGAATTGACCTCGAGCAACATGAAGGTTGATAACCAGGACCTGCCGGATCTGCAATTGATCCTTGGCCAGCTGCAAAGCCAGATGACCCCGGAACAACGGGCGCAACTGGAGAAGCAGGGCATCACCATGGGCGGCAAAGGGATTCGGGCGTGCCTGACTCAAGCCCAGGTGGCGTCCGACAACATTCCGCTGACGGACCCGCAATCGGGTTGCAAGCAGGAAATTACCGACCGTAACGGCAACCAGTGGAAATTCCGCTTCAGCTGCCCGAAAGCGCAAGGCGCGGGTGTGGCGACGTTCCTCAGTGATCGTGAGTTCACTACCAAGGTTAACGGTACGTTCAACGCCACCGGCATTCAGCAAAAGGGTAGCCTCGATACGCGTGCGGTGTGGTTGGGGCAGGATTGCGGGACTGTGAAGCCCAGAGCCTAAAAGCTTCGCGGGCAAGCCTCGCTCCTACAGGTGATCAGCAATCCGTAGGAGCGAGGCTTGCTCGCGAAGGCGTCCTTTCAAACCCCACAATCCTTGGGATGCAAAAACCCACACACCTCATCAATCCTCATCCGCCCGAAATCCTCCCCGCTGCAACTGCGCACGCTGACAAACCCGCCATCCATTTCTTTCTCTCCGACCACCAACAGGTACGGCACGCTCCGTTCGCTGTGCGCGCGAATCTTGTAGGCGATTTTCTCGTTACGCAGATCCGCAAGGGCACGCACGCCGCTGCGCCGCAGTTCCTCGGTCACCGATTGGGTGTACGCGATCTGGCGCTCGTCGATGTTCACCACCATCACTTGGGGCGGTGCTCGCCAATGGTCCAACTCCTGCTGGCTGGACCAGCAAGTGCCATAAATCCGTTGCAGCGAATTGCCGCCGACATGATCCAGAGCGAAGGCTTGCAGCACCTTCGTGGCGGGAACATGTGGACCGTTGGTCAAGTACTCGGCGTCTCCCAGCCGATACACCGACAAGCGTTCGGTGGATGACAGGTCCCGGCATCGGATGGAATGGTTGGTCGCCGCGAGCATGCGCATGCGCATTTCGATCTGTGGCAGATCATCGAGCGATAACATCCGCTCCATCGCAAACTCATAAAAGAACCCGTCACCCAGCGCCGAGCCCTTCAGCAACAGCACATTCGGATGCAACTGTTTGACTGCCATGGCCAGCATCAGCGCACAGGAACGGCGAACGATCTCCAGTCCATCAGGTTCCCGAGGCGTGACAATACTGACCCGCGCATCACCCTGAATCATGAATCCACAGTCCACCAACACACCGTCGACCCGACCGGCGACTGCCGCTTGGGCCAGCGCGAGCCCGATACTCGCCGCCACTTCGATCACGGACAGTGGCTGATCGTATTCACGCAATGAGCCGTCGGGCAGGGTGATGTGGATCATGGTGGGTGTTCTCGGCAGTGGCGTTAGCGCATGAAGCGCAGGGGCAATCCCTGACAGCTGTCATGTAGACGATTGGCGTGCCAGGCAATTTGCCCCGATACCAGGGTGGTACTGACGCTGTGGCGAAAATGGTGTTGGGCGAAGGGCGTCCAGCCGCATTGAGAGAGGATCGGTTGTAGGGAAACGGCGACGCCGTCGGGTTCGGGTTTGATCAGAACAAGATCAGCCCAATAGCCTTCGCGCAGATAACCGCGGTCGGGGATGGCGAACAGATCGGCAACCCGGTGACTGGTTTTGGCCACGAGGGTGGCGATTGGCAGCACTTCATCAGCGACCAATTCCAGCAGCGCGGGCAGGGCGTGTTGCACCAGCGGCAGACCGGACGGCGCCTGACTGTAAGGCCGGTGCTTTTCGGCCCACGTATGGGGCGCATGATCGCTGCCGATGACATCCAGTCGGTTGCTCAGCAGGGCTTGGCGCAATGCGTCGCGGTCGGTCCGGGATTTGATCGCCGGGTTGCACTTGATCAGGTTGCCCAGACGCGGGTAGTCGCGATCGTCGAACAGCAAATGATGCAGACAGACTTCGGCGGTGATGTGTTTCTGCGCCAGTGGCTTGTCTTCGAACAAAGCTAGCTCGCGCTCCGTGGTCAGGTGCAAAACGTGCAGACGAGTGCCATGACGCTTGGCCAGGTCCACGGCCAATGAGGAGGAACGAAAGCAGGCCTCGGCATTGCGGATCAGTGGATGGGCCTCGGCAGAAATGCGTTCGCCGTACAGCGCTCGCAGGGTCGCGGCATTCGCATCGATGCTCGGTGTGTGTTCGCAATGGGCCAGCAGAATCGTCGGCACCTCGGCGAACAGCCGCTCGAGAATCCGCGGATCGTCCACCAGCATGTTGCCGGTGGACGCGCCCATGAACACTTTCACCCCGGCGACTTCGCAAGGATTGAGCGCGGCAACGGTGTCGAGGTTGTCGTTGCTCACACCGAAGTGAAAGCCGTAGTTGGCCACCGAATTGATCGCCGCTCGACGCTTTTTATCGGCGAGTGCTTCGAAGGTAAGGGTGGCCGGATTGGTGTTCGGCATGTCCATGAAGCTGGTGATGCCACCAGCCACGGCGGCTCGGGATTCTGTGTAAAAGCTGCCCTTGTCCGGCGCTCCAGGATCTCGGAAATGCACCTGGTCATCGATCATCCCCGGCAGCAACCACTGACCGAGCGCGTCGATTTCCACGCTTGCCGTTTCGCCTTCGATGCTGCTGGCGATCTTGACGATGCGGCCATTGCTCACCAGCAGGTCGCCGTCAAACGCGCGACCTTCGTTCACCAACCGGGCATTGCGAATCAGCACGCTGCTCATGGTCAGAACTCGTTCTGCAGTGCTTTGTAGCCGCGCACCAGATCGACGTTGGTGCGCGCCACGTCTTCGGAAAACTCCGAGGCACTGACGCTCACCGGCGGAAACTGCGACAGGTCGGTGCCGGGGCCGATACGCGTAGTGGACGGCACGTAGAAGGCATCGGGCAAGTCCCGGCCGTCGACTACCGAGTTGTGCCGCACCACGCAGCCATTCCCGACGACGCAGTTGAACAGCACGCTGTTGAAACCGATGAACACCCGGTTGCCGACGGTGCATGGGCCATGAACGATGGAGCGGTGGGCGATGGAGCTGAACTCGCCGATGGTCACCGCCGCGCCGGATTTGGAGTGGATGACCACGCCGTCCTGAATGTTCGAGTTGGCGCCGATGGTGATCGGCTCCATCTCGCCCGAGGCATCGACTTCGTCGGCACGAATCACCGCGTAGGGACCGACGAAGACGTTCTCGCCGATCACCACTTTGCCGCAGATGATCGCGGTTTTATCCACGTACGCGGACTCCGCAATCACCGGAAGATCACCTGAGGGATTCTTTCGGATCATGGCTTGCTCAACGCGTCGTACAGGGTGTTGAGGTTGTACTCGAACAGCCCGGCGAAAGTGCTGGCCGGGCCGCTTGCCGCGAGTGCATCGGAGTACAACGTGCCACCGATATGCGCACCGCTTTCATCGGCAATTTGCTTCAGCAAGCGAGCATCCTTGATGTTTTCCATGAACACCGCTTTGACCTTGGCCTGGCGAATCTGGGTGATCAGTGCAGCCACTTCCGCAGCGGAAGGTTCGCGCTCGGTGGACAGACCTTGAGGGGCCATGAAGTCGATACCGTAGGCTTGGCCGAGATAACCGAACGCGTCATGGGAGGTGACGATCTTGCGGTTACCCGGTGGCAGCGAGCCGAGCTTGGCTTTGGCTTCGGCGAGCAGGGCGTAGATCTGTTTCAGGTAGGCCTGACTGTTGCGCTGGTAGTCAGCTTTGTTCGCCGGGTCGGCGGCAATCAGTGCCTTGGTGATGTTGGCGATGTACAACTCGGTGTTCGCCAGGTTGTGCCAGGCGTGTGGGTCGGGAATTGTTTCGCCGTCTTCATCCAGCGAGCGCGGAATTACACCGTGGCTGGCGCTGATCACCGGGGCTTTTGTTTCCGTACTGGTCACCAGACGATCCAGCCATGGCTCGAAACCGAGGCCATTCTTGATGATGAGTTTGGCCTGGAGCAGCGCTTTGGCATCGTCCGGGGTCGGCTCGTAGGTATGGGCATCGGCGTCCGGGCCGACCATGTTGGTGATCTGGATATGGTCGCCGCCAACCTGATGGGTCATGTCGGCGAGGATGCTGAAGCTGGTGACCACCTGCAGTTTTTCAGCGGCAGACACGGACATCGACAGCATCAAACTGAACAGCACGAGTAAAGCGCGCATCGGGAAACACCTCATTGGGATGTGAGCAAAGGCGGGCGGCGCAGCAAGCCGTGCACCGGACCGAACACCACGGACAGCAGATACAAACCGCCAGCCACCAGCACGATGGCCGGGCCGCTGGGCAGCGAGTAGTAGAACGACAGCAGTAAACCGAACCACACCGAGAGGCAGCCGAGCACGGCGGCGATGGCCATCAGCGCCGGTAAACGGCGACTCCAGAATCGTGAGGCGGCGGCCGGCAACATCATCAAACCGACCACCATCAGCGCGCCGATGGCCTGGAATCCGATCACCAGGTTCAGCACCACCAGGGTCAAAAACACTCCGTGAGCAAGTGGTCCGAGACGGCTGACGGTTTGCAGGAACAGTGGGTCGAGGGTGTCGAGTAACAGCGGTTTGTAGATCAGCGCCATGGCAATCAGGCTGAAGCCGGAGACCCAGAGCATGCCGGTCAATGTCGGGCCATCGACCGCCAGCGCCGAGCCGAACAACAGGTGCAGAAGGTCCAGACGCTTGCCGGCGATGCCGAGGATCAGCACGCCGCTGGCCAGGGAGATCGGATAGATCGCGGCGAGGCTGGCGTCTTCGCGCAGGCCGGTGCGGCGGGTGATCCACGCGGCGAGCCCGGCCATGCTCAGGCCTGCGCCGAGGCCACCAATCGTTAGCGCCGGAAGACTCAGGCCGGCGAACCAGAAGCCCAACGCGGCGCCGGGCAAGATGCCGTGAGCGACCGCATCGCCGATCAGACTCATGCGGCGCAGGATCAGAAACACGCCAAGCGGCGCGGTACTGCATGCGAGGACCAGACCGCCGAGCAATGCCCGGCGCATGAACACGAACTCTTGGAACGGTTGCCAAAGGTGTGCGGCGGCGATCATCAGGCCACCTGCGTTTGGGGTTGTTGGCGGATTAGTTCGGTGCTTAGTCCTAGCGTGCAGCCGCTGCTTTTAATCAGCAGGGTTTGTGGGATGTGTTGGCGAACGGCGGCGAGGTCATGGCACACGACGACCAGGGTTCGACCTTCGGCATGCCAGGCGTGGATATTTTTCCAGAGCAATTCCTGACCGAGTTCATCGAGGGCGGCGTGGGGTTCATCAAGTAACAGCAAAGGCGCTTCGGCGAGACTCAATCGAGCGAGCAGGGCGCGTTGCAGTTCACCGCCGGAAAGCGCCATCAGCGGGCGGTGCTCCAGACCGGTCAGGCACCAGTTATCAAGGACGGCTTTGAGTCGCTGGTTACGGATCTCTGGAGGTTGCTTGCTGCCCCAGAACCCAGCGGCTACTAACTCTTGCAGACTGATGGGGAATTGGCGGTCCAGGTGTTGTTGCTGAGGCAGAAACGAGAGACCGCCCTTGCGTGGAACGTCCAGGACGATTTTGCCGGCCAGTGGTTTTTGCAGGCCGGCGATGACTTTCAGCAGGCTACTTTTGCCGGAGCCGTTGGCGCCGATTACGGCGGTCAGGCTTCCTTTGGGTAGCTCGAAATCCACGGCGGGTGTGAGCGGTTGGCCGGGCGCACCCCAGCGTAGGGATTGGCAGCGGATCATGCGGCTGCCTCCCAGTTCCAGCGACTTTCAGCCACGGCGTCGTGAGCGTGAAGGCTTTCGGCATGGACGACTCGGACGTGGAATCCATTGATACCAGGTGAGCGTTTCAGGGCCAGGTTCAAGCGTCGCGCGGCGTCTTCGCAGAACATCAGGTTTTGACCGTTGGCCAAGGCGAAGGCTTGTTCGTCAGCGCGTTTCACTGCGGTTTGCACGGCTGTGCCGAGGGCGGCTTCCGCGTCGTTGATGAGGGCGATTAATGGCAAGTCGTCGAGATAGTCATCCAGGCGCAGCTGCAAATGAGCAGTGCTGCGTTGACTGTGAGGCGTTGCGACGATGCCCTTTGTGGAACCGAGCCAGGCCAGAACATCGGCATGCAGCAGTGGTGTATTGGCGAAATCATCGAGGAATTGTTGTTGGATGAGTTGGCGCGACAACGCTGCGGAACACGGGCAAGTCGAGGAATAAGGCACGTCTATTTTTAGTTCCACGTGGAACATATCGTTTTTCAATCGAGCTTCGATGCTTGCCGGATAGGTTTTCCAACCGGCTAAAGGACTGACAAGCGCGGGTCTTTTGAGCAATAAATCGGTGTGAACTTTCAGGTAAGCAGTGGAGGACAATCCTTCATGGCTGTCGAGAAAACGCTGCAAAACTCTGCGCAGTAATGCCGGCGTCAGGCTCTCCTGCTCAAGCATTTCCAACGCCAGATATAGACGAGACATGTGAATGCCACGCGCGTCACCATCGTCGAGACTCACGCCGGCATCAGCCTTTGCGCTCTGCCGTTGGCCATCAAATAAAACAGGAAGAGCAATGCCGCACATGCCCACCCACTCCAGTGGAAGGGCTTGGCGTTCGGCCTGCGCGGCGATATCCGGCAGAGTCAGCGCATTCATGAGCAGGTCCATCGTGGGAGTTGATTTGGCATGTTATATTATTACATCTAAATCGACGATGCCTTTTTCGCGAGCGGGCTTTCACCATGCACAGACGTCACTTGCTCAACTTGATTCTGGCCAGCGCGGCCTTCGCTTTACCCTTTGGTGTTTCGGCCACGCAGATTCGCAACGCACGGCTCTGGCGTTCGGATGACAAGCTGCGATTGGTGTTCGATCTGAGCGGACCGGTGCAGTACAAAACTTTTTCCTTGAGCGCACCCGAGCGGCTGATCATCGATCTGAGTGGCGCGAATCTCAGCGGTGATTTCAGTCAGTTGGCGCTGAACAACACGGTGATCCGCTCCATTCGTTCCGGTCATTACGGTCAGGGTGATACGCGGATCGTCCTCGACCTCAGCGGGCCGGTGCAGCTCAACAGCTTTCTGCTGCCGCCACAGGATGGGCAGGGCCATCGACTGGTGCTCGATCTCAAGACCGCCGGGCCACTACAAATCGCGGCGGCGCCAATCCGTGAACCGATCATCGATAAGGCTCACCCCAAGCGCGACATCATCGTAGTGGTCGACCCCGGTCACGGTGGCAAAGACCCAGGCGCGGTCGGCGCCAAAGGTGAGCGAGAAAAAGACGTGGTCCTGTCGATTGCGCAGTTGCTGGCCAAGCGACTGAAGCGCGAGAAGGGCTATGACGTGAAACTGGTGCGCAATGACGACTTCTTCGTTCCGCTGCGCAAACGCGTGGAGATCGCCCGCAAACACAACGCCGACATGTTCATCTCGGTGCATGCCGATGCCGCACCACGGCTCACAGCGTCCGGCGCGTCGGTGTATTGCCTGTCTGAAGGTGGCGCGACCTCGGCCACGGCAAGGTTTATGGCGGAGCGGGAGAACGGCGCGGATCTTTTAGGCGCCACGAGCCTGCTCAATCTCAAGGACAAGGACCCGATGCTCGCCGGGGTGATTCTCGACATGTCGATGAACGCGACCATTGCCGCCAGTTTGCAGCTGGGCAGCACCGTGCTTGGCAGCCTGGCGGGCATCACCACGCTGCATCAGAAGCGCGTGGAACAGGCTGGATTTGCCGTGCTGAAGTCGCCGGACGTGCCGTCGATCCTAGTGGAAACCGGCTTCATCTCGAACGCCCGTGACAGTCAGCGGCTGGTCACCGTGCGGCATCAGCAGGCCGTGGCTGACGGTTTGTTCGAAGGTCTACAGCGCTATTTCCAAAAGAATCCACCGCTCAACAGCTACGTTGCCTGGCAGCAGGAGCAGAAAAAAGCCCAGGTCTAGCAGCCGGCAATCCGGCTACAGGTGAATTTGCCGCTGCTGCCCCCGGAGCTGGAAAACCGATTGATGGTGGTCCAGCCAACACGGCGGGTGTAGCCGACCCAGGCTTCGCCATCGGAGGCGAGGCCGGTGAAAAACGTCAGTTGCCCGTAGCGACTGCTGGTCTGCGCCCAATAACGTTTGCCGGCCACCTCAAAGCCGCGCAGATAAATCGTGCTACCGACGGTGTTGACGCTGTAGGCGTTGCCGTCATGGTCGACACACGCGAGCAGATTGGCGCTGCGGGTGCACTTGGCAAGGGTCGGGATTTGTCCCCAGGCATCGACGGTGATCAATAGCGAAAGACTCAGCAGCGCGCACTTCAGGGCGTTTCCCATGGCATTTCTCAAGGATCGAACGGGCTCAAGCATCGTGCTCTTTGTCGTGACGAACAAGAGGGGAGTGGTTTATTTGTGTTGTTATACTATAACATTAAAACACGCCCGCCCTTGTGACCCTCCCATGACTGAACAAGAACTCTTGGCTCAACTCGCCGCCGATTACATGAACGACGCCCAGCAAGGTTTCTTCCGTGACCTGTTGCTGGCTCAACGCAGCGAACTGCAAGCGCGCATTGCCGGTGAGTTCGACATATTGCGCGAACAGGAACCCAACAGCGATCCCGCTGACGTTGGCAGCGCCGAAGAGCAGCGCCAATGGCAACTGCGCCTGCTGGAGCGGGAAAAGAAGCTCCTGGACAAGATCGACGAAGCCCTGGAACACCTGGCCCGCGGCGAATACGGCTGGTGCCGCGAAACCGGCGAGCCGATTGGCCTCAAGCGCTTGCTGCTGCGGCCCACCGCCACACTGAGTATCGAAGCCAAAGAACGTGAAGAGCTGCGCGAACGCCATCAACGGGCGATTTGACCGGCCACATCCTGTGAGGAATACCTGATGCCCAATCGTCTCCCTGTGACCGTTTTGTCGGGCTTTCTCGGCGCTGGCAAGAGTACGTTGCTCAATTACGTACTACGTAACCGAGAGAACCTGCGTGTTGCCGTGATCGTCAACGATATGAGCGAGATCAACATCGATGGCAGCGAAGTTCAGCGCGATGTCAGCCTGAACCGTGCCGAAGAGAAACTCGTGGAAATGAGCAACGGCTGCATTTGCTGCACCTTGCGCGAAGATTTGCTGGAGGAAGTCAGCAAACTCGCCAAGGACGGTCGTTTTGATTACTTGTTGATCGAATCCACCGGCATTTCCGAACCGCTACCAGTGGCGGAAACCTTTACCTTCCGCGACGAAGAAGGCCAAAGCCTGGCGGACATTGCCCGGCTCGACACCATGGTCACGGTGGTCGACGGGATGAACTTCCTGCTCGACTACCAGGCCGCCGAGAGCCTAGCGTCCCGGGGCGAAACCCTGGGCGAAGAGGATGAGCGTTCGATCACTGACTTGCTGATCGAGCAGATCGAATTCGCCGACGTGATCCTGATCAGCAAGATCGACTTGATCAGCAGCAGCGAGCGTCAGGAACTGATCGCGATCCTCGAGCGGCTCAACTCCCAAGCGGAAATCATCCCGATGGTCATGGGCGAAGTACCGCTCAAGAAGATCCTCAACACCGGTCGCTTCGACTTCGAAAAAGCCGCCCAGGCCCCAGGCTGGCTTCAGGAACTACGCGGCGAGCACGTGCCGGAAACCGAAGAATACGGCATCGCCTCCACGGCCTATCGCGCGCGCCGACCATTCCATCCCCAGCGCTTTTTCAGCTTCATCGATCGCCCATGGGTGAACGGCAAACTGCTGCGCTCCAAGGGCTTTTTCTGGCTGGCCAGCAAGCACATGGACGCCGGTAGCTGGTCACAGGCCGGCGGCTTGATGCGCCATGGCTTCGCCGGACGCTGGTGGCGTTTCGTGCCGAAAACCCAATGGCCGCAGGATGAAGAAAGCACTGCCGGGATCATGGAAAACTGGACGGCGTCCACGGGTGATTGCCGTCAGGAACTGGTGTTCATCGGTCAGAACATCGACTTTGCACAGCTCACCGCCGAACTCGATAGCTGCCTGCTGACCGACGATGAAATGGCCCAAGGCATCGAGGGTTGGCGCCTGCTGCCAGACCCGTTCGGCCCCTGGCACGAAGAGGCCGCCTGATGCTCACACTCACCCCTGTGGGAGCGGGCTTGCTCGCGAAGGCGCCAGTACGGACACCACGCCAACACCGCGGAGCAACCCCAAAAGTCCTGACAAAAATTCTCCACGACGACGCCAATCTCGCCGTCTGGCGGCGCCAACTCCCGTTACACATCGCGGATTTCGCCAGTTTACTTCTGTCCCTGAACGAACCACTGGCGGAGTCCCTGTCCCTGGACATCGCCAATGAAGACGCCGAGCCCAACCTCAAAGGACTGGCCTCAGGCTTCAGCGATCTGGAAGGCTACGAAGGCTTCATCACCGACGTCTCCTGGCTGGTCAGCGCATTCGCCTGCTTACTCGGCGCCAAGCACATCGGCCTGCGCCTTCGGGTGCTGGAGACTGCCATGTGCCCACGCTTTCACGTCGATCACGTACCTGTGCGGCTGATCACCACTTACGCCGGCATTGGCAGCCAATGGCTGAAAGAAGGGGCGATGGATCGCCGGCAACTGGGCAAACCCGAGGCAGAACCCCAGTCGCAGATCCAGCAAATCAACAGCGGTGACGTGGCGCTGTTAAAAGGGGAGAAGTGGCATGGCAATGAAGGCTTCGGCCTGATCCACCGCTCGCCGCAACCGGCGCCGGGCGAGCGCCGGTTAATCCTGACGCTCGACTGGCTGAGCTAGTGGCTCAAGGTTTGAGCCAGTTTCCCTGGCTCTGCGCCTCGCAAAACGGTTTCAAATACGCCGCATCGGTGGCCACGCCGTAATAGTGAATATCCTGGCGGTAAGGCATATTGGCGACTTGGGCGTTGCTGCACACGCCGAAGGCGCCGGTGGGGCATTGGTCGACGTATTGCACCTCGACTTTCTGACCGGGAAGGTTCGGCTGGCAGAAACCGTCGGCGAACAGTTTCTCCGGGATGTTGCGGTTCTGCTGGCAGACTTTCACGTCGAGCCGTTCCGCCGTGCTATGTACTACGCACGCTTGGGCCAACGCCTCGCCCGACCCCAGCGCCAGCAGCAACGACAATCCCATCAACCGCATCCCTTACCTCCTCAGAAAACTTCGACCATGTTGCAGAACATTCCCACCCACGTCATCGCCGGCCCGTTGGGCTCCGGCAAGACCAGCCTGATCAAGCATCTGCTGGCCCAGCGCCCGGCGAATGAACGCTGGGCGGTGCTGATCAACGAGTTCGGCCAGATCGGCCTCGACGCCGCTCTGCTGACCCAGGACAGCGATGGTATCGCACTGGGTGAAGTGGCCGGCGGCTGTTTGTGTTGCGTGAATGGTGCGCCGTTTCAGATCGGCCTCGGGCGGTTGCTGCGCAAGGCGCGGCCGGATCGGTTGTTTATCGAACCCTCCGGGCTGGGGCATCCGGCCCAGTTGCTGCGGCAGTTGAGCGAGGCGCCTTGGCAAGGTGTGCTGGCGGTTCAGCCGTGTGTTCTGGTGCTTGATGCCCAGGCGCTAGCTGCCGGAAAACCGCTGCCGGCGGCGCAACAGGAGGCGTTGAACAGCACGGGTCTGTTGCTGCTGAACAAGTCAGAAGGTCTTGATGAGGATGATCGTCAGCGGATTGTTGCGCAGTTGCCGGATCGCCCGATGTTCTGGACGCAGCAAGCGGTCATGCCGTTGAGCGAATTGCCGGGGCTTGGGAGTCAGGCGGTTACGGGTGTGGATAACTTCATCGTCCCCAAGGGATTGGCGCAGATGCCGGCTATCTGGACCGATGCCGCGCTGCCGATTTGCTTGAGTCAGGCGCAGGAGGGTGGCTGGAGCATTGGTTGGCGTTGGCATCCGAGTCAGACATTCGATGCCGCACTCGTTGGTCAGTGGCTTGAAAGCCTTGCCTGGCGGCGGGCGAAGCTGGTTATCCACAGCGTCAACGGTTGGGTTTCAGCGAATGCGGTGGATAACTCGGTGCTGGATTGGCGGCCGAGTGAGTGGCGACAGGATTCGCGGATTGAGTTGATTTTTAGTGAGTCGCAGGATGTGAGCGAATTACACAAAGGCTTGGCCGGGTGCCGGTAATTGCGCAGTCTTTGAGGCCGTCTTCGCGAGCAAGCCCGCTCCCACATTGGATCTGCGTCGTTCACAAAACCAATGTGGGAGCGGGCTTGCTCGCGAATGGTTTAACTGACGACATAAATCTTCATGGCCGCCACTTCGTGTGTTCCTGCCGCCATTGGCTCAGCTCAATGACTTCCGCACGAGGCCTCACCACATCAACCACCGCTGGGGTGTCGTCAAACGGCATCGGGTAGGGCGCCAGTTCGATCTGCGCGCTGTGCGCACCGAATTGGGTGATGGTCCCGTTATGACGGGTCTCGCCGGTCACGGTGAATTCAAAGTTATACACCCGCGCCAGGCGTCGGCGACCGTTCGCGTCTTTGATAAAACCGATTTTTTTCAACGCCACGTTGCCGTCCAGCAGCTCGATCTGGAGCTTGGCGCAATGCTGTTTGACCCGCTCCAGCGCACGTTCGCGCAAGCCGTGGTTGTGCCACAGCCACGCGGCGCCGGTGGCGAGCAGCATCAGCACGAAGATATTTCCGAGGGTCAGCATCAACAGGGTGCTCCAACAAGATAGTGCCAGCTTAACTGCGTCGCTGGTCTGTCGTACAGGCTGCGTTTAGTCGCATACTGCGCGGCTCGAATTTCATTCGTTTTACGGAAAACTCACCGCATGAAACGTACGCCCCATCTGCTCGCCATCCAGTCCCACGTGGTGTTCGGCCACGCCGGTAACAGCGCCGCGGTTTTCCCGATGCAGCGGGTCGGGGTGAATGTCTGGCCGCTCAACACCGTGCAGTTCTCCAACCACACGCAATACGGGCAGTGGGCAGGTGAAATACTGCCACCGCATCAGATTCCCGAGCTGGTGGAAGGCATCGCGGCGATTGGTGAGCTGGGCAACTGCGATGCGGTGTTGTCGGGTTATCTCGGCAGTGCGGCCCAGGGCCGGGCGATCCTTACGGGCGTGGCGCGGATCAAGTCGATCAACCCCAAGGCGTTGTATTTGTGCGATCCGGTGATGGGACACCCGGAGAAGGGCTGCAGTGTGCCGGTCGAGGTCAGTGACTTCCTGTTGGAGGAAGCGGCGGCCGTCGCCGACTTCATGTGCCCGAATCAGCTGGAGCTGGACAGCTTCTCAGGGCGCAAACCGCAGTCGTTGTTCGATTGCCTGGCCATGGCGCGAGCGCTGATGGCGCGTGGGCCGAAGGCTGTGCTGGTCAAGCATCTGGACTATCCCGGCAAACCTGAAGAGGTTTTCGAGATGCTGCTGGTGACCGCTGAAGGGAGTTGGCACCTGCGTCGGCCATTGTTGGCGTTTCCGCGGCAGCCGGTGGGCGTGGGCGACCTGACGTCCGGGCTGTTCCTGGCTCGCGTGCTGTTGGGTGACAGCCTGGTGGCGGCGTTTGAGTTCACCGCGGCCGCGGTGCATGAGGTGCTGCTGGAAACCCAGGCGTGCGCCAGCTATGAGCTGGAACTGGTGCGGGCGCAGGACCGGATCGCACATCCTCGGGTGCGGTTCGAAGCGACCCCGATCAGTCTCTGAGTTCGGCGTCGAGCCCATTCGCGAGCAAGCCCGCTCCCACATTGGTTCTGCTGCGTTGCACAAAATGTGTGCACACCGCAGAACCAATGTGGGAGCGGGCTTGCTCGCGAAGGCTATCTAAAGAACACCCTCAACCTGACTGAACAGCTCAGGCGTCGTCCTTGATTTCCTGATAACGCTTTTCCAGCTCCTGGCGAATCTGCCGACGCTGCTGGGCCTGCATAAAGCGACGCTTGTCTTCGCTGTTCTCCGGCTGCAGCGGCGGGACGACGGCCGGTTTGCGCTGGTCATCCACCGCGACCATGGTGAAGAAGCAGCTATTGGTGTGGCGCACCGAGCGTTCGCGGATGTTCTCGGTCACCACCTTGATGCCCACCTCCATCGAGGTGTTGCCGGTGTAGTTGACTGACGCCAGGAACGTCACCAACTCGCCGACATGGATCGGTTCGCGGAAAATCACCTGATCCACCGACAGGGTCACCACGTAGCGGCCGGCATAACGGCTGGCGCAGGCGTAGGCCACTTCGTCGAGGTATTTGAGCAGGGTGCCACCGTGGACATTGCCAGAGAAGTTGGCCATGTCGGGGGTCATCAATACCGTCATCGACAGTTGGGCGTTTCCGGGTTCCATAGCGTTCTCACGGGTCAAGGCAGGTTTTCGGGAGCGCACCTCTGCGGGTGCGTAGTCGGCTTTTCAAAACCAACAGTTATCGGGACGCCGGGCAAGTGGCTGCCGTCACGCCTTGATCGATCTGTTTCCATATATTGCGCCGCCTTTCTGCCGGAAGTCGCGGTGTTACCCTTCAAAAGCCCATCCCAAGGACGATTCCTACGCCATAAGCAGATTTTTACTCTGGTTCAACAGACCTTTCCTGCGTCTGCCGTTTGAGCACTATCACCCAAGGAGCGCCATACCATGCATGCCATCAGTTTCATTCAAGACCTGGCAGTGATCATGTTGGTCGCAGGCGTGGTAACCGTGCTCTTTCATCGTTTCAAACAACCGGTGGTTCTTGGTTATATCGTCGCCGGTTTCATTATTGGCCCGCACACGCCACCGTTCGGCCTGATCCACGATGAACAAACCATCAAGACCCTCGCTGAACTCGGGGTGATTTTCCTGATGTTCTGCCTGGGCCTGGAGTTCAGCCTGCGCAAGCTCTTCAAGGTTGGAGCCACGGCGTTTATCGCGGCGTTCCTGGAAATCGTGCTGATGATCTGGATCGGCTACGAAATCGGCCGCTGGTTTGACTGGAACACCATGGATTCGCTGTTCCTGGGGGCGATCCTGGCGATTTCCTCGACCACCATCATCGTCAAGGCCCTCAACGACCTGAAGATGAAGAACGAGCGCTTCGCCCAGTTGATCTTCGGTGTGCTGATTGTCGAAGACATCCTCGGCATCGGCATCATCGCCTTGCTGTCGAGCATCGCAGTCAGCGGTACGGTCAGTTCCGGCGAAGTGTTCTCGACCGTCGGCAAGCTCTCGCTGTTCATGATCGTCGCACTGGTCATCGGCATCTTGTTGGTGCCGCGGCTATTGGCTTACGTGGCTAAATTCGAAAGCAATGAAATGCTGCTGATTACCGTACTGGGCCTGTGTTTCGGCTTTTGCCTGCTGGTGGTCAAGCTCGAATACAGCATGGTCCTCGGCGCCTTCCTGATTGGCGCGATCATGGCCGAATCCCGGCAGTTGCTGAAGATCGAACGTCTGATCGAGCCGGTTCGCGACCTGTTCAGCGCAATCTTCTTCGTCGCCATCGGGCTGATGCTTGATCCGATGATCCTGCTGCAATATGCCTGGCCAATCGCGGTGATCACCGTGGCGGTGGTGCTGGGCAAGATGCTGTCCTGCGGCCTCGGGGCGTTTATCGCCGGCAATGACGGACGAACCTCACTGCGGGTCGGGATGGGTCTTTCACAGATTGGCGAATTTTCCTTCATCATCGCCGCGCTTGGCATGACCTTGCAGGTCACCAGCAACTTCCTCTATCCGGTGGCCGTGGCGGTATCGGTCCTGACCACACTGCTGACGCCGTATTTGATCCGCGCGGCCGACCCACTGTCGATCAAACTGGCGGCGGTCATGCCTGGGCGCTTGAGTCGGGTGCTGGGGATGTATGGCGAGTGGCTGCGCAGCATTCAGCCGCAAGGCGAGGGCGCGCTGCTGGCGTCGATGATTCGGCGGATTTTGTTGCAGGTTGGGGTCAATCTGGCGCTGGTGATCGCGATTTTCTTCTCGGGCGCGTTTTTCGCCGAGCGTATGTCGGCTTACCTGCAAGGCTGGATCAGTGACCCGAGCTGGCAGAAAGCGTTGATCTGGGGTGGGGCGTTGCTGTTGTCGCTGCCGTTCCTGATCGCCGCCTATCGCAAGCTCAAGGCACTGTCGATGCTATTGGCAGAGATGGGCGTGAAGCCAGAGATGGCGGGCCGCCACACGCAGCGAGTGCGCCGGGTGATCGCCGAAGTGATCCCGATCCTCTCGCTGCTGGTGATCTTCCTGCTGCTGGCAGCCTTGTCGGCCAGTATTCTGCCGACCAACAAGTTGCTGGTACTGATCGCCGTCGTCGCGGCCGCCGTGGCGGCGCTGCTCTGGCGCTGGTTCATCCGCGTGCATACACGCATGCAGGTAGCCCTGCTGGAAACCCTGGACAACCACAAGGAATCGTCCGGGCATTGACCACCTGGGGCGTCAGGCGTATCAGCTTTCCAGCCAGACGTCCCGCGCCCAGTGCCACACCGATTCCCAGGTTTCTTCGGCAATCAGCTCTTCTTCGGCCTGCCACAGCACCACGGTGCCGTCTTCTTCAACCAGGTAGTAGTCGTCACCGTCCTGGCAGATCGGGATCATGCTGCGATCAACGCCAGCGTCCCAAGCGTTGGCGGCAACGTCCGGCAGATAGGTGTGGGATTGCGGGTCGGTGACAGTCACCGGCTCCAGGCTGCCGTAGACCACATCACTGACAGTCAGCAAAAATTCTCTGAAGACAAATGGAATGTCGATGAACAGTTGTTCTTCGATTTCCACGATCTGATCTTCGTCGGGCAACTCCAAGGGGACCGGTACCGGTTCGTTGGCTTCACGCAGTTGTTCGATGATTTCTTCCACGTCCGGGATCCTCTTGCTTGATGGCGCGGTTTAGTTGGGGCGGTTTATACAGTAGCTCGCTATAGATGCAACCGCGAAATAGAAAACCCCGGCCGAGGCCGGGGTTTTGATTGCGCCAATATTGCGACAGGTTTATTGCGCGTCGGTTCAGCCGTTCTGGCGGATACCGGCGACCAGCCAAGGCTGGTTCTCGCCCTGTGGACGTTCCATGTTCCAGCTTTCGCTGAACACTTCGCCCTGGTCGAAGCGCGAAGTCTTCGACACACCGCTGAAGGTCAGGGTGGCGATAGTCTTGTCCGCCCGATCATCCACGCCATCCAGTTGTACCTGGAGGTTATCGATGTAGGTGGACTGGAAGCCTTCGCCCAGATCTGCACGTTCGCGCTTGAGGAACTCCAGCATCTGCGGGGTCACGAACTCGGCGATCTTGTCCATTTCGTTGGCGTCCCAATGCTGCTGCAGGGACTGGAAGTGGTTGCGGGCCGCTTCGACGAAGCTCTGTTCATTGAACCAGGCCGGAGCATTGATCACCGGACGAGCGGCAGCAGGTGCAGCCGAACCGCCGAAGATCGAACCACTGGCAGGCTTGTTCTCGAACACTTCACGCTGCATCGGCGCGCCAGCCGGAGCCATGTGCTCCTGCTGCTTGCGGCGACGGGCGGCGATGAAGCGGAAGATCAAGAAGGCAATGACCGCCATGATCAGGATGTCGAAGATCTGCATGCCCTGGAAGCCACCGCCCATGAACATGGAGGCCAGCAGGCCGCCGGCAGCGATACCGGCCAGAGGGCCGAGCCAGCGCGAAGCACCGCCGGCCTTGGCCGCAGCGCCTGCGGCACCGGCAGCACCAGCGGTCGCCGCAGCGCCGCCCGCGGCGGAAGAAGGGGCCATTTGGCTGGTTTGGTGGGTCGGCGCAGCGCCGACGCTTTTGCCGCCACCAAAGCGCTTGGCGTTGGCGTCGAGGCTCATCGTCAGGCCGATGCACAACGCCATGGCGATGCTAAGAAAACGTTTCATAAAGGGAATTCCCATTTGTGGATGGCACGCGCGCCATGTTGCACAGCTGAAGTGACACTGGCTAGCGGCAGAGTGTTTCGGGCTTTTGCCTGACAGGTTGCGTTCAGCTACGTCGGGGCAATAAGGCCTTGTACTTTTGTCTGTAGGACAAGTGGATAGGTTCTGCCGGAAGTTTGCTCAGCGTCGCAACGCGAGCATTACCACTCCGGCGGTGATCAGGCCAATTCCGCCCCATTGGCGCAGGTCGAGTTTCTCGTCCAGCAGGATCACGCCGAGGACGGCCACCAACACCACACTGAGCTTGTCCACTGGAGCGACCAGCGAGGCCGGGCCGAGTTTCAGCGCGCGGAAGTAGCAAATCCATGAGGCGCCAGTCGCCAGTCCTGATAGCAGCAGGAACAGGTAACTTTTGGCAGAGATCGATCCTAATGACTGATATTGGCCCGTCGCGTACAAAATCAAGGCCAGGCTGACCAATACCACGATGGTGCGCAGGAGGGTGGCGAAGTCGGAATTGACATTTTCGATGCCGATCTTCGCGAAGATTGCAGTCATGGCGGCGAATGCCGCTGACAGCAGGGCCCAGAATGTCCAGGAAGAAAAAAAGCCTGAGCCCATGATTCGCGCCTTTATAAGATCAACCGTGTCAGCTTGGATGCCGCACAAAACCCCGTGGGAACGGGCTTGCTCGCGAAGAGCGATAACGCGGTGTTTCTGTAAAACCGCGGTGTTGCCTTCGCGAGCAAGCCCGCTCCCACATTAGCCCTCTGCTGGGCTTTAGATCGCTTCGAGCTTGGCATAGCCAAGCATCAACCACTTGCTGCCTTCGCCAAAATTCACCTGCACCCGAGCCTGGGCCCCGGCGCCTTCGAAGTTCAGGATCACGCCGTCGCCAAACACTGAATGCCGAACAGCCTGGCCGAGGCTGAAGCCGGTGTCCGGGATTTCGCTGCCGCCGAACAAACTGCTGGAACTCTGCTGCTGACCACCGCCGAACGGACGGCTGACGCTGTTGGACAGCCGCACTTCCTGAATCAGGCCTTTGGGCACTTCACGTACGAAACGCGAGACCTTGTTGTAGGTCTCACTGCCGTACAGGCGTCGGGTTTCAGCGTAGGTCATGACCAGGTTCTGCATGGCCCGAGTGATACCGACGTAGGCCAGACGGCGTTCCTCTTCAAGACGGCCGGGTTCTTCCAGGCTCATCTTGTGCGGGAACAAGCCTTCTTCCATGCCCACCAGGAACACGTAAGGGAATTCCAGGCCTTTGGCGCTGTGCAGGGTCATCAGCTGAATGCTGTCTTCGTGTTCGTCAGCCTGCGTGTCGCCGGCTTCCAGCGAAGCGTGGCCGAGGAATGCGGCCAGTGGCGTCAGGTCCTCGTCTTCTTCTTCAGCTTTCTCGAAATTGCGCGCAGCGCTGACCAGTTCCTCAAGGTTTTCTACCCGGGCCTGGCCTTTCTCGCCTTTTTCCGCTTCGTGATAGGCGATCAGCCCGGACTGCTCGATGACCGTCTGGGTCATCAGGTGCAGCGGCATTTCCATACACTTGGCGGCGAGGTTCTCGATCAGCTCGATAAACCCACCCAAGGCGCCCGCAGCACGGCCGGTCAGGCCTTTGTTGGCGACCAGCAAACGCATGGCTTCCCACATCGACACATCGCTATGACGCGCGTGGTCGCGAATCGCTTCGACGGTTTTCTCGCCAATGCCGCGGGCCGGGACGTTGATCACCCGCTCCAGCGCCGCATCGTTACCACGACCTTCCAGCAAGCGCAGGTAGGCCATGGCGTTCTTGATTTCCGCCCGTTCGAAAAAGCGCTGACCGCCATAGATGCGGTACGGGATGCGCTCGCGCAGCAAGGCTTCTTCCAAAACGCGGGATTGGGCGTTGGAGCGGTACAAAATCGCGATATCACTGCGAGCCAAGCCGGTTTTCAGCGCGCTTTCGATGGTTTCCACCACGTAGCGTGCTTCATCGTGTTCGTTGAACGCGGCATACAGGTTGATTGCTTCGCCTTCGCCCCCATCGGTCCACAACTCTTTGCCCATGCGCCCGGTGTTATTGGCGATCAGGGCGTTGGCAGCCTTGAGGATGCCGGCGGTGGAACGGTAGTTCTGCTCCAGACGAATGGTTTCAGCGTCCGGGAAGTCGTCGGAGTACTGATAGATGTTCTCGATTTTCGCCCCGCGCCAGCCGTAGATCGACTGGTCGTCGTCGCCGACCACCATCAGGCTGTCGCCGCCCTTGGCCAGCAGCCGCAACCAGGCGTACTGCACGGCGTTGGTGTCCTGGAACTCGTCCACCAGAATGTGCCGGAAGCGCTTTTGATAATGCGCCAGCAACCCCGGGTTATCGCGCCACAGGTCGAGGGCGCGCAGTAGCAGTTCGGAGAAATCGATGACACCGGCGCGCAGGCACGCGGCCTCGTAGGCTTCATAAATGCTGCGCATGGTGGCCAGGAACAGATCGCCGCTGGCTTGAATGTGTTGTGGGCGCAGACCTTCGTCTTTCTGCCCGTTGATGAACCACTGGGCCTGACGGACCGGCCAGCGTTGCTCGTCCAGGCCCAACTCGCGGATCACCCGCTTGACCAGCCGTTGCTGGTCGTCGCTGTCGAGAATCTGGAAGGTCTGGCTCAGCTTGGCTTCCTGCCAGTGCGCCCGCAACAAGCGGTGCGCCAGGCCGTGGAAGGTGCCGACCCACATGCCGGCCGGGTTTATACCCATCAGCTGCTCGATGCGATGACGCATCTCGGCAGCGGCCTTATTAGTGAAGGTCACCGACAGGATCGAGTGGGGCGAGGCGTTTTCGACCTGGATCAACCAGGCGATACGGTGCACCAGCACTCGGGTTTTACCGGAACCAGCACCGGCCAGGACCAACTGACGACCCACGGAGGCAGCTACGGCCTGGCGTTGGGCATCGTTGAGGGAGTTCAGCAGAAGGGAGAGATCATCGCGCATCGGGGCATTCTAGGGGGCAGCGTCACACCGGGCAAACCCCGCTTTGATTTAGCCGATGAAAGATGAAGGGAGGACGACCGGTCGGTCACTGGCTGCAAGCGGCGGCGGGGCTCGCTTGGACGCTTTTATACCGCCGTCAGCGGTCGATACTTTGGTCTACTTTGTCACTTGGGGCGGTTTGGTCCCGGCCTTTGCTTGTGTATGCTCCGTGCACAATTCGGGCTCACCACGCTCATTATAAGAACAAGAATATTGCCTATGACCCTCAGCTCCGACCTGTCGGGCCCCTCTGTGGAGCCCCGGGTTATTCGTAAACAGTACGCTATGGAAATGGCGGTCGAACGCACGCGCCTGCTTTACCAGGGCTCGCTGTTGCCGACGCTGTTCATGCTAATCAACGGTCTGGTCTGCGCCGGTTTGCTCTGGAGCCCGCAACGCTATTTCCTGGTCAGCGTCTGGCTGGTCTGGTTGCTGTCACTGGTGGCGCTGCGAGTGATTCAGGTCGCGGCCTTCGATTCGGCGATTCCCAACCGTCAGGCCCATCCAGTCTGGATTCGCATGTTTTTACTGGGTTCGGCCATGACCGGCCTGACCCTCGCCGGTGCCGGCATTGCCCTGGTGCCCGCGGACACCTTCATCCAGCAAGCCTGGGTGTTCGGCCTGATCGGCGCCGCCGCTCTCTCGGCCAGCGTGGCCTACGCGGTCAGCCTGCCGGCATTTCTCTCCTTTACCTTGCCCTGCCTGTTGCCGCCCATCGGCTATATGTTCTGGGGCGGTGATGAACAGCAGCAGGGCTGGGGCTGGTTCGGGCTGATTTTGCTGGGCTCGTTGAGCGTCGTGGCCTGGCAGGTCAATCGGCTGATTGATCGCGGATTGTTGCGGCGCTTCCAGAATCAGGCGTTGATCGAGCATTTGCAGCACGCTCAAACCCAGGGCGACCAACTCAATTACGAACTGGCCAAGGAAATCGACCAGCGCCGCCGCGCTGAAGAAGAATTGCGTGAAGCCCAGGTCGAACTGGAACACCGCGTCGCCGAGCGCAGTCTGGAGCTGAGCGCCGCCACCGAAGCCTTGAGCAAAAGCGAGGCACGCCTGGCGCTGGCATTGAAAGCCAGTGAACTCGGGTTGTGGGACTGGAACCTGCAAACCGACGAAGTCCATCACACCCAGCTCCAGGAGCTGTTCGGCCTGGCGCCGGAGTACGTGACCGCCATGCTCAGCCACCTCAGGCCACGTCTGCATCCGGACGATGTGCCGTCCCTCAAGCGCGCGCTGGTCGAGCACTTGAAGGGCCGCAGCGAGGATTATCAGATCGAATACCGCGTGCGGCATGGCGACGGCCATTGGGTCTGGATTGAAGACCGTGGCCGCGCGGTGGAGCGCAGCGAAACTGGCCGGGTGATCCGCATGGTCGGCACTCGCCGCGATATCAGTGCCAGCAAAAGCCTGGAGGAACAGCGGCAACTGGCGGCGACGGTGTTCGAGGCAGCCAGCGAAGGCATCGTGATCTTTGACCCGAATTACGCGCTGATCGCCGTCAACCAAGCCTTCAGCCGGGTAACCGGCTACGACATCGAGGACATGCTCGGGCGCAACGTCGTGGAGTTGCCGTGCAGTCGGGATGCCCGCCGGCACTACACCGCGATTCATCAGGCACTGGAGCAACACGGCAGTTGGCAGGGTGAGCTGGTGGAAACCCGCAAGAATGGCGAGCTGTATCCGCAATGGCTGCAATTGAACGCAGTGCGCGATTCTCGGGGAAAGGTTAGTCATATTGTAGGCTTCTTCGCCGATCTATCCGCCCGGCGCGAATCCGAAGAGCGTATGCGCTACCTGACCCATTACGACGAACTCACGGGCCTGGCCAACCGCTCGCTGTTCCATGAACGGCTGCGCGAGGCTCATCAGCGAGTGCGTCAGGGCGGTCGGCGCAGCCTCGCGTTGCTGCACATCAATCTGGATCGTTTCAAGCTGCTCAACGACAGCCTTGGCCATGAGATCGCCGACCAGCTATTGCAGAAAATGGCTCGGCGGCTGGTGAATGCGTTGCCTGAGGCGGACACCATTGCGCGGCTGTCCGGTGACGAGTTCGCGGTGTTGTTCGACGCCTACGGCAACTTGTCGAGCCTGGCGCGGGTGGCAACCCGGTTGTCGACCAAGCTGCGCTTGCCGTTGACGGTCGACGGCCATGAACTGGTGGTCAGTGCGTCCATGGGCATCAGCCTGTTGCCGGACAACGCGAGAGAAATTTCCGCGCTGGTCAGTCAGTCGAACATGGCCATGCAACATGCCAAGCACCTGGGCGGTAACAACTTCCAGTTCTACACCGACAGCTTGCAAGCCAGCACCCTTGAGCGTTTGCAGCTCGAGAACCAGTTGCGCAAAGCCATCGAAGAAAAGCAGTTGAAGGTGTTTTACCAACCGAAACTCTGCCTCGCCACCGGCCGGCTGAACGCCGCCGAAGCTTTGGTGCGCTGGGACCACCCGACAATGGGCTCGGTGCCTCCAAACGATTTCATTGGCTTGGCCGAGGAGACCGGGTTGATTGGCCCTATTGGCGAGTTCGTGCTGCGTCAGGCGTGCTGGCAAGCCTGCGAATGGCAGCGCCAGGGGCTTGAGCCAATCCGGGTGTCGGTCAACCTGTCGGTGCATCAATTGCGTCAGGGAAAACTGGTCAGTCTGGTGCGCCAGGTGCTGGAGGAAACCGGTCTGGCGCCGCACCACCTGGAACTGGAACTCACCGAAAGCCAGTTGCTGGACAGCGTCGAACACATCATCGCGACCTTCCAGCAGTTGCGTGATCTGGGTGTGAAACTGGCGATTGATGATTTTGGTACTGGCTATTCATCACTGAGCTACCTCAAGCGTATTCCAGTGGATTACGTGAAGATCGATCAGGCGTTTATCCGGGGCTTGGGGGAGGGCAGCGAGGATGCGGCGATTACCCGGGCGATCATTGCGATGGCGCATGGGTTGTCGCTCAAGGTTGTCGCAGAGGGCGTGGAAGACCAGCAGCAGCTGGATTTTCTGACCGCCGAGCGTTGTGATGAAGTGCAGGGTTATCTGATCAGTCGGCCTGTGGATGCCACAGCCTTGGCAGGTTTGCTTCGAGAGCAGCTTGCGGAATGAATCGCTAAAAGACCCGCCAGACGCTGTTGGTCTGGCGGGCGAATACGCAGCCGGTGAACGAAACCTTTCGCGCTTAGTTTGTAGTCAGCACGTTATCAATGCGGTGCAGCAATTTACCTTCGAAGAAGATGCTTACGCCGGTGACCTGCGAAGCACCTGGCTCCGTGTAGGTGACCGGTTTGTCCGTTTCGACCTGAATGAAAATGCCGCCAGAATTCTCAAGCTTCAGTTCCAGCCGCAGATCGGAGGACTTGTCTTGTTTTTTGCTTTTCAGCAGTGTCGGCGTGATGCCCGGATGTGCGACGCGCACGGTGCCATAGGTGCGAAAGGAAGGATTGCCCGGCATCCGGTCGATTTGCGCGACCCAGTCACTTGTTTGAATGGTCATGGTTGATAACTCCTGTAATAAGTTTGATTGCGTCCTGCACGACCCAATCTATGCAGCTCGGCTTATTCAGGTGCGGTACATATGTAGTGCATGGGTAAATTTTTGTGCTGTGTCCCACTGAATCCGGGCCGGGAGTGCTACATGAAGCGCGCGTGCCTGAAATGGGGGGATGTTGTTACGCATTGAACGGGCAAAAAGCCGATTCATGTAGTATAACTACAAGCGTGCTACATCCCCGGCACCTGCCAATAACAAAGAGTCGACCCCTTTGAATCTGCTGCAACACATCGCCCAGTCACGCCACCTGTTACGCAAGTCGGAGCTCAAGGTCGCCGACCACGTGCTGCTTGATCCTGCGGCGGTGATGCACAGTTCCATGGCCGATCTGGCCCACAGTGTGGGCATCAGCGAGCCGACCATCGTGCGCTTTTGCCGCGCCATTGGTTGTTCCGGTTTCCAGGACTTGAAGCTGAAGCTGGCCCAGAGTCTGGCGGCCGGTGCGAGCTTCGGGCAGTTCGCAATTCATGAAGACGATTCGGTCGCTGACTACAGCCTGAAAATCTTCGACACCACGCTGCACACGTTGATGGAGGTTCGCGAGAAGCTCGATCCGGTCGAATTGCAGCGGGCGGTGTCGCTGATGTCTCAGGCCCAGCGCGTCGAGTTCTATGGCTTTGGCGCGTCGGGTGCGGTGGCGGCGGATGCCCAGCACAAGTTCTTCCGTTTGTTGCTGACCGCAGCGGCCTATTCCGACCCGCACATGCAGGCGATGTCGGCGGTAACGTTGAAGCCGACCGACGTGGCGATCTGTATTTCCCAGTCCGGGCGTTCCAAGGATTTGTTGATCACTGCGAACCTGGTGCGTGAAAGCGGCGCCTCGTTGATCACCTTGTGCCCGAGCCAGACGCCGTTGGCCGAGTTGTCGACCGTCAACCTGGCAATCGATGTGCATGAAGACACCGAAATCTACACGCCGCTGACCTCGCGCATCGCCCATCTGGTGGTGATCGACGTGTTGGCGATGGGCGTGGCTATGGCGCGCGGGCCGAGCCTGGTTAATCACCTGAAAAGCGTCAAGCGCAGCCTTCGTAGCTTGCGGTTGTCGCCCAAGTCGGTGAAAGCGCTGGACGACTAAGATCCAAAGATCGCAGCCTTGGCAGCTCCTACGGGTGTTCACATTCCCCTGTAGGAGCTGCCGAAGGCTGCGATCTTTGCTTTTGCCCCGCCTGCAGAACCCGGCAATATTCACATCCCTGTAACCCGCCCGCCGCCAAACCGTCATCCCCAGCGTTCATCGTGTAACTCCCGTAATCGCCTTGGGAGACTCGAAATGGCCCAGCCCTACGAAGAACGCAACAGCGCCCTGAAAACCCGTCGTCAGCAAGAAGACCAGCGCCGCATGGAATTCCGCCGCGCCATCGAAGATCGCTCCGAACGCCGTCAGCTTCTGGCCGAGATTGGCGATTTTCCTGACGAACTGGAACTCAACTACTGGCAGGCAGCTCCCGTAGCTTCCCGTCGAAACGCTCAACCAGCGCGCTGATCTGCACCCGTTCGCTGCGGATAAACGCAAGGAACGCGTGAGCCACCGGTGACAGGCGTTTAGCCTTGGCCTGCACCAGGCACCAGCTGCGATACAGCGGCAGTTCTTCGACCGGCAGCTCAATGAGTCCGCCGGTCGCCAACTCCAGGTTCAGGGCGTGGCGCGTCAACAGCGCGACGCCCAGGCCCGCCAACACACATTCACGCTGGGCTTCAGCCGACGCGACCTCTTGGGTCTGGGTGAAGTGCACGCGCTTCTCTTTGAAATACTCTTCGCACGCCATCCGCGTACCGGACCCTGGTTCGCGCATCAGCAGCGTGTAAGGCTCAAGATCCTGCAAGCGCAGCGGCCCCATGTGGCACAGCGGATGTTCCGGCGGTGCCACGGCGACGATCGGATTGTTAAGGAACGGCAGGAACTCCAGCCCCATGTCCTGCGGCACCATCGACATGATCACCAGATCATCACGGTTGTCCGAGAGGCGCCGGATGACCTGGCCGCGATTCACCACGGTCAGTTGCAGGTTCACTTCCGGGTGCTGGCGCTTGAACGCGGCAAACAAGTGCGGCACGAAATACTTGGCGCTGGATTCCACCGCGAGTTTCAGTTGGCCTTGCAGTGAGCCCTGCATGTCCGACAGCTGCATGTCGAGGTTTTCCAGGCGCCCGAAAATGTCTCGGCTGGCACGCTGAAGCGCTTCCGCGGCTTCGGTCATGTAGAGTTTTTTGCCGACGTAATCGAACAAAGGTTGGCCAATCAGCTCCTCAAGTTGACGAATCTGTAGGCTCACGGCAGGTTGTGTGAGGGACATTTCGTCAGCCGCGCGGCTGTAGGACCTCAAATCACAGACTTCATTGAAGATCTGCAATTGACGTAATGTCATACGCATCAAGGACTTACGCATTTTATAAGGAGTCTCGCCGCAGGCTGGTGATTCAACTATAAGTCTTTACTTATGCCTGACCCAATTATTAATCATTTTTGTTAATCCCTCATGGGGGCTAGTGTGGGGCTGCGACTAAATTGAAACATTTAGTCACGCGTCGACCTGGTCTAGCAGGTCGTGGGTACCACCGGCTCAAGGGAACCTCCAAGTGATAACAAAGATCCTGATCGCCAACCGTGGTGAGATTGCCGTACGAATCGTGCGTGCTTGCGCCGAGATGGGCATTCGCTCGGTCGCGATCTATTCCGACGCCGACCGCCATGCCTTGCATGTGAAGCGTGCGGACGAGGCCCACAGCATCGGTGCCGAGCCACTAGCGGGTTACCTGAATGCGCGCAAATTGGTAAATCTGGCAGTGGAAACCGGTTGTGATGCATTGCATCCCGGCTACGGATTCCTGTCGGAAAACGCTGAGCTGGCAGATATCTGCGCCGAGCGCGGCATCAAGTTCATCGGTCCATCGGCTGAAGTGATCCGCCGCATGGGCGACAAGACTGAAGCCCGTCGCAGCATGATCAAGGCGGGCGTACCGGTCACTCCCGGGACCGAGGGCAACGTTGCGGACATCGCCGAAGCCTTGGTTGAAGGCGACCGCATCGGTTATCCGGTCATGCTCAAGGCCACCTCCGGTGGTGGCGGCCGGGGTATCCGTCGCTGCGACAGCCGAGAAGATCTTGAACAAGCATTCCCACGGGTCATTTCCGAAGCGACCAAGGCCTTTGGTTCGGCGGAAGTGTTCCTGGAAAAGTGCATCGTCAATCCGAAACACATCGAAGCGCAGATCCTCGGCGACAGCTTTGGCAACGTCGTGCACCTGTTCGAGCGTGATTGCTCGATTCAGCGCCGCAACCAGAAGCTGATCGAGATCGCCCCGAGCCCGCAACTGACCCCGGAACAGCGCGCCTACATCGGCGACCTGTCGGTGCGTGCGGCCAAGGCTGTGGGTTACGAGAACGCCGGTACCGTGGAGTTCCTGCTCGCCGAGGGCGAGGTGTACTTCATGGAGATGAACACTCGGGTGCAGGTGGAACACACCATCACCGAAGAAATCACCGGCATCGACATTGTGCGTGAGCAGATCCGCATCGCGTCCGGCCTGCCGCTTTCGGTGAAACAGGAAGACATCCAGCATCGCGGTTTCGCGCTGCAATTCCGGATCAACGCCGAAGACCCGAAAAACAACTTCCTGCCGAGCTTCGGCAAGATCACCCGTTACTACGCACCCGGCGGTCCTGGCGTTCGTACCGACACGGCGATCTACACCGGCTACACCATCCCGCCGTTCTACGACTCCATGTGCCTGAAACTGGTGGTGTGGGCGCTGACTTGGGAAGAGGCAATGGACCGTGGCTTGCGTGCCCTCGACGACATGCGTCTGCAAGGGGTCAAGACCACCGCCGCGTACTACCAGGAAATCCTGCGTAACCCGGAATTCCGTAGCGGCCAGTTCAACACCAGCTTCGTTGAAAGCCACCCTGAACTGACCAACTACTCGATCAAGCGCAAACCCGAAGAGCTGGCCCTGGCCATCGCCGCCGCCATCGCCGCCCACGCAGGCCTGTGAGGAATATTCCAATGACCAAGAAAATCTTCGTTACCGACACCATCCTGCGCGACGCCCACCAATCGCTGCTCGCCACCCGCATGCGCACCGAAGACATGCTGCCGATCTGCGATAAGCTCGACAAAGTCGGCTACTGGTCGCTGGAATGCTGGGGCGGCGCGACTTTCGACGCCTGCGTACGCTTCCTGAAGGAAGACCCGTGGGAGCGTTTGCGCCAACTGCGCGCGGCGCTGCCTAACACACGCCTGCAAATGCTCCTGCGTGGCCAGAACCTGCTGGGCTACCGCCATTACAGCGACGACGTGGTTAAAGCCTTTGTCGCTAAAGCAGCGGTCAACGGCATCGACGTGTTCCGCATCTTCGACGCGATGAACGACGTGCGTAACCTGCGCGTGGCCATCGAAGCGGTGAAAGCCGCCGGCAAACATGCCCAGGGCACTATCGCCTACACCACCAGCCCGGTGCACACCATTGGGGCGTTCGTGGCGCAAGCCAAGCAAATGGAAGCCATGGGTTGCGACTCGGTGGCGATCAAGGACATGGCCGGCCTGCTGACCCCGTACGCCACTGGCGAACTGGTCAAGGCACTGAAAAGCGAGCAATCGCTGCCAGTGTTCATCCACTCCCACGACACTGCTGGCCTGGCCGCGATGTGCCAACTCAAGGCCATCGAAAACGGTGCCGATCACATCGACACCGCGATCTCCAGCTTCGCTTGGGGCACCAGTCACCCAGGCACCGAATCGATGGTCGCCGCCCTTAAAGGCAGTGAGTTCGACACCGGCCTGAACCTGGAACTGCTGCAAGAGATCGGTCTGTACTTCTATGCCGTGCGCAAGAAGTACCACCAGTTCGAAAGCGAATTCACCGCCGTCGACACCCGTGTGCAAGTCAACCAGGTACCGGGCGGGATGATTTCCAACCTGGCCAACCAGCTGAAAGAGCAGGGCGCACTGAACCGCATGAGCGAAGTGTTGGCCGAAATCCCGCGGGTTCGTGAAGACCTCGGCTTCCCGCCGCTGGTGACGCCGACCTCGCAGATCGTCGGCACCCAGGCGTTCTTCAATGTGCTGGCCGGCGAGCGCTACAAAACCATCACCAACGAAGTGAAGCTTTATCTGCAAGGTGGTTACGGCAAAGCGCCGGGTATCGTGAACGAAAAACTGCGTCGCCAGGCCATCGGCAGCGAAGAGGTGATAGACGTTCGTCCAGCCGACCTGCTCAAGCCGGAAATGACCAAGCTGCGTGCCGAAATCGGTGCGGTCGCCAAGTCTGAAGAAGACGTGCTGACCTACGCCATGTTCCCGGACATCGGTCGCAAGTTCCTCGAAGAACGCAACGCCGGCACCCTGACACCGGAAGTGCTGTTGCCGATTCCTGAAGCCGGCAGCGTGGCTTCGGCCGGCGGCGAAGGCGTACCGACCGAGTTCGTCATCGATGTCCACGGCGAAACCTACCGCGTCGACATCACCGGTGTCGGCGTCAAGGCTGAAGGCAAGCGTCACTTCTACCTGACCATCGACGGCATGCCGGAAGAAGTGGTGTTCGAACCGCTCAACGAATTCGTCAGCGGCGGCAGCAGCAAGCGCAAACAAGCCACGGCACCGGGCCACGTCAGCACCACCATGCCGGGCAACATCGTCGATGTGCTGGTCAAGGAAGGCGACACCGTGAAAGCCGGGCAAGCCGTGCTGATCACCGAAGCCATGAAGATGGAAACCGAAGTCCAGGCGGCCATCGCCGGCAAGGTCACCGCCATCCACGTGGCCAAGGGCGACCGGGTGAACCCGGGCGAAATCCTGATTGAGATCGAAGGCTGAGATAACAGTCTCGATACACCGCTTTAAACCTCGGGGGGGCATGTGCTCCCCTTTTTTTTGCCTGTGAATCCGGGAGAAGAGTGCTGTCTGGGCTGACGCTTTCGCGGGCAAGCCTCGCTCCTACGGTTTATTGTCGCGCATCGACGCAAAACCCGTAGGAGCGAGGCTTGCCCGCGAAGGCGTCCGCTCAATCGCTCACGCTCTTTGTTTTAGAACGCCATCCGCCATTGGCCCATTACGCCATGGCTACGGCTGTCATTACCGACTTCTGCGTTGTAACCGACACCCAACGTATGCCGGGCCGAAACCGCCAGATCCAGCCCCGCATCGAGCATCAGGCTGTCACGATCCAGCGCGGCACCTTCGACGGTGTAAGTCCTGCCGCCGGTGACCAGTCGTTGATGAGTCCTGCTGTCGACATCGCCGTAGGTGTGTTTCCAGCCGGCGCTGAATCGCGGCGTCAGTTGCATGCCGTTATCCAGGGAATTGAGCTGCGCCAGGCGCAGGCCAAAAGTGCTGCTGAAGTTATTTTGCGTTTGCCCGTGGACTTGCAGTGCGGCGTCGCCGCCCTTCTCGGTATAGCTGTCGCGCTGATAGCGCTGGTAACCAAGATTGGCAAAGGGTTCGGCGCTGAAGTCGCCGCTAGCGAGGTTGTAACCGAGCTCCGCAAAGGCTTGTTGAGTGGTGGCGTCGTAGCTGCCCTTTGGGCGATCACTGAAACCGTTGAACGCTATCCGGCGTTTGGTGCTGCCATCATGGCTGCTGTGAGTCGCGCCCAGGCGCAATGCCAGCGGACCGCTTTGGCGCAAGGCGTAAGCGCCCAGGTGCCAACTGTCGAGGTCGCCGTCCAGTTGGCTGCCGTCCATTCGCGTTTGCGACTGTCCGCCGATCACGCCCACACGCCATTGCTCATCGAGTGCCCAATCTGCGCCCAGCACCATACCTTTGGTGGAGTGTTGCAGGGCACTGCTGCCTTGGCCGCGATCGAGTGTGCCGCCGTTGCCTAGCGCCTGTAGCCAGACCCTGCCAGTGGCTTCGCTGCCCGCCGCCAGACGTGGCGCTCCGCTTTTACCATTGAGGTCGCTGCTGTCCAATTGGCGCATGGCCGACAGCATGCTGTTGCTCACCGGGCTGACGCTGCTGAGAGTGGCGTTGGCCAGATTGGCATTGCTGCCGCCGGCCAGTTGTTCGATGGCCCGTGCGGCGGTGGCTTTGTTGGAGGCGAGCAGGGCGGCGATGGCGGCATTCGGGGTGGATGGTTTTTGAGCGGTGGCGGGAGTGTTTGCGGTAGTCGACGGCTTTGGAACTGCGCCGGAGGTGTCCGCGACGGTGGATGGTTGTTGCGCGGTACCGGAAGTGTCAGTGACTGCGGATGGTTGTTGCGCGGTACCGGAAGTGTCAGTGACTGCGGATGGTTGTTGCG
>Ga0105857_1000048_pt1 | contig 49563 bp, 36 predicted proteins | sample OrgsoiDNA_201061_FD_89682 | JGI IMG/M metagenome (GOLD analysis project Ga0105857, IMG submission 89682) | Permafrost soil microbial communities from the Arctic, to analyse light accelerated degradation of dissolved organic matter (DOM) -... | ecosystem: Environmental > Terrestrial > Soil >...
ATCGTCATTCATTGCCAGGCACATCGAGCAGCCGGACTGGCGCCATTCGAACCCGGCATCGATAAAGATCGCCGCCAGGCCTTCGGCTTCGGCCTGATCGCGCACTTCGGTGGAGCCCGGCACGATCATCGCCCGCACATGGCTGGCGACATGTTTGCCGCGCACCACGCTGGCGGCATCGCGCAGGTCTTCGATGCGGGCGTTGGTGCAGGAACCGATAAACGCATGGCTGATAACGATCTCGCTCAGCGGCATGCCCGCCTCCAGGCCCATGTAGTTGAGGGCGCGGCGCATGTCCTGGCGCAGGATCAGGTCGCTGACGGCTTGCGGGTCCGGGACGCGCGCGCCGATGGGCGAGGCCTGGTCCGGGCTGGTGCCCCAAGTGACCATCGGTTCCAGAGTGCTGGCATCCAGTTCCACTTCGCAGTCGAACTGCGCGCCCGCATCCGTGTGCAAGGTGCGCCATTTCTCCACCGCGCGATCCCAGACCTGACCTTTGGGCGCCCGGGGTTTGTCCTTGAGGTAGGCGAAGACTTTCTCGTCCGGCGCCATGAAGGCGCCGCGGGCACCGGCCTCAACGGCCATGTTGCAGATGGTCATGCGCGCTTCGACGCTTAAGGCATCGATGGTCGAACCGCGAAATTCGATGGCATACCCGGTGGCGCCCGATGCGCCGATCTGGCCGATCAGCGCCATGATCACGTCCTTGGAAGTCAGCCCGGTGGCCAGTTCGCCGTTCACGGTCACGCGCATGCTTTTCAGGCGTTTGTAGACCAGGGTCTGAGACGCCAGCAGGTGTTCGATCTCCGAGGTACCGATGCCGAAACCGAAGGCCCCGAGGGCGCCGTAAGTGGTGGTGTGACTGTCGCCCGCGGCGATCACCATGCCCGGCAGGATGAAACCCTGTTCCGGGGCGATTACATGTTCGATGCCTTGGCGCTTGTCGAGGATGTCGAGCAGTTCGATGCCGAAGTCCCGGCAGTTTTCCGCCAGGTACGACACTTGCCGCGCACCGCCGGCATCCGGCATCGCGGCGATACGCACCGGCGCCGTCGGGTTGACGTGATCGACCACCGCCAGTGCGGTTTCCGGGCGCCAGACATTGCGTTTGGCCTCGCGCAGACCGCTGAAGGCTTGAGGGCTGGTGTATTCGTTGATGACCTGGCGATCGATATACAACAGGACATGGCCCTGGTCATCGAGGCGACACACCGTGTGGGCATCGATGTGTTTGTCGTAGAGGGTTTTGGCTGAGGTCATGGAGGTGCTCGCTCGGGCGTGTGAGTTCCATCTTAGAGAGCGAGGGTTGGGCATCAATGGCCTGAGAGTGATCCCGTAAACCATGTTTCGTGTTGGATCTCGATCCAAAGGTCAGTGAAGACCCCCTTGTGGGAGCGGGCTTGCTCGCGAAAGCGTCGTGTCAGCCGACATCAATTTTGACTGCCCCTCCGCTTTCGCGAGCAAGCCCGCTCCCACCAAAAGCCGACCTTCATGAAAATGCGAAACATTTTCTTTCATCTCTGCCTTCGGGATTTCCCCTGCTCATCCGTCCTATATAGATGCAGTCCGGCCGCGTAGGCAAAAGCCACGGCCGGGCTTTCAGGGGTCACCGCGCTACGAAGCCCGCAGCACGGCCCTCTCATCGATACAAGACCTTTAATCATGTCGAAGAAATCCCGCTCAAAACTCTGGTTTCTGGTCCATAGCTGGCTGGCGTTGCCGATCTGGTTTTTCGTCTTGATCGTCTGCGTGACCGGCACCCTGGCCGTCGTCAGCCAGGAGATCGTCTGGCTCGCCAACCCACAAATGCGCGCCAGCCCGCCTTCTGACGATGCCCGGCGACTCAGCTACGACCAGATCCTCGCGGCCATGAAAAAAGCCGAACCCCAGACCCTCGTCTCAGCCATCAACCGCCCCGACGAATCGCACTTCGCCCTCGACGTGGACGTCAACTATCCCGACGGGCGCTCGGTGACGGTCTACGTCAATCCTTACACCGGGGTGATCCAGGGCGTCGCGCCAACGTTCAACTTCAAGGCGTTCACCCGCGCCTTGCATGGCTGGTGGCTGGTGCCATTTACCAACGGTTTCAGTTGGGGCTGGTACCTGGTGTCGTTCCTTGGCTTGCCGCTGCTGGTTTCACTGATTACCGGGCTGGTGGTCTACAAAAAATTCTGGAAAGGCTTCTTCAAGCCGACCCTGCGTTTTCGTCACGGTGCGCGGATTTTCTGGGGCGACTTTCACCGACTCAGCGGCATCTGGTCGATCTGGTTCATCGCGGTCATTTCCGTCACCGGTACCTGGTTTTTGATTGAAGCCCTACTGTTCGACAACCAGATTTCCATCTCCAGCGAACCGATCATTCCGGCCATGGCCCGTGAAGCCGTGCCGTTGTCGCCGGATGGTTCGCCGGCACCGCAGATCCCGCTGGATCGGGCGATTGAAATCGCCATGCAAAAAATCCCGGGGCTGGAAGCCAGTTTTATCAGCCTGCCGGGCAACGCCTACAGCCACCTGGATATTGGTGGCCGTGGTTGGTATCCACTGATGTACCAGACGGCGACCATCAACCCGTACAACGGCGAGATCGCTGCGTCACGCCTGCTCTCGAACCGGACCACACTGGAGTTCGTCACCGAATCCATGCGGCCATTGCACACCGGGGATTTCGGTGGTTTGTGGATCAAGTTGATCTGGTTCTTCTTCGGCCTGGTGCTGAGCATGATGGTCCTCAGCGGCTTGCTGATCTGGACCAAGCGCACCGCCCTGGCCACCGCCAATGCGCTTAAGCGCAGCAGCAAGAAACAGCGCACTGCCACGGCGCAACCGAGCATGAGCAGCGAGACGTCGGAGGCTAGCCTGTGAGCAAAACCACTGCCGCCCCCCAGCCCTCGCGCCTGAACGTGCTTTGGCACAAATGGCGTTTTCACCTGAACATTCTGTTGCTGCTGATCCCGTTGGGGTTCATGCCCAAATACTTCACCAACGCCGCGTTGATTCGCGGCGACACGGGGCTGGGCGAGCACGAAATCGGCGAGATCCAGGTCGGTCCCTGGAGCCTGCGCCTGGCCGAGTTGCGCGATGAAGCGCCGCGTCGGGATGGTGCGACTGGCCACGTAAAAGCCTTCAACGCAGCCCTGTGCGACGCCTGTATCGAACAGGTCAAAGCCACTTACCTGCGCATCGGCAAACCCCGCAGCCTGCGCGCCGCCGGGGTGATTTTCTTCGGTACACCGTACCGCATGGGTGCTTCGTTACCGGTGCCGGAAAAAACCCAGGCCGACGCCGAGCTGTGGATAACCATGGAAGGCTGGGACGGCGCCATGCATCAAGCCGCTATCCCGCTGAGCCAGGCATCCCCGGCCACCATCGCTTGGCTGAACAAACAAGGAGGCAAACCATGAGCAACGCTTTTCGCCCTCTGTGCGCCGCGTTACTGGTGCTCTGCACCGGTTTCAGCGCCAGCGCCATGGCCCACAACCCGATGTGCGAATGCAAAGCCATCGACGCCGAGCAGATCAAATGCACTGGCGGTTTTTCCGATGGCAGCAGCGCGCCGGGGGTGACGCTGGATGTGATCGGCTACGACGAAACCATTCTGTTGCCGGGCAAGCTTGGGGCCGACTCGACCCTGATCTTCAAGAAACCCGCCGCTGAGTTTTATGTGCTGTTCGACGCCGGTCCCGGCCACGTGGTCGAGATCGACCAAGCCGACATCGAGGCGCCCTGATGAGTACGCCCACCACACACGTCGTCCGCCCGGCCGGTGCCGGCCATGAAACCCTTTATGTGCTGCTGTTGTGCCTGATGATCCTCGCGGTTGCGGGCTCGGTGGTCGCTTGGCGTCACGAGTCCCAAGTTGTGAGCAACGTCGGCAGCCATCAACTGGATGGCCGCCGCGACTTGAGTGCGTCCGAACAAGGCATCTACGCCGATCTGCGGGTGACCCTGGACGAGATTCAGCTGCTGCGTCAGGAGCAACAGGTACTGCCCACGCCAGAAGCACTGGCCGGTGAAGGCTTTGCACCGTTTGCGCAAGACGCCAGTTCGGTCAGCCGCGGTGGGCATGTCTGGCAGTTGCTTGAGACCAAGGCCTACTTCGGCCAGAGCCAGACGCCGAGCGTGGCCGGTTCGTTTTTGATGCGTTTGATCGCAGCTGATGACGCGCCGTCGGACATCTGGCTCAACCGCGCCAACGGCATCAAAGCCCCGTCCGACCTGACTGACGCCGCGCTCGAAAGCGCCGGCTGGCAGCAGATCGTCGCGCAATTCGATGCCGGCGTAACCCGCCAGCACCGGGACTAACCCCTCGCCTTCACCCGAGAGAAGACCGCTTGCCCATGCCTAGTTCATCTCAACGTTCTTTACTGCGCTGGTTGCTTGTCGGGCTGTTTGCCCTACTGCTGACACCACTGGCCAGCGCCGATCAGGCCAAGCGCCTGCGCATCGGCATCACCCTGCACCCTTATTACAGCTACGTGGCCAATATCGTTGGTGACAAGGCCGACGTGGTGCCGCTGATCCCGGCCGGTTTCAATCCCCACGCCTACGAGCCACGTGCCGAAGACATCAAGCGCATTGGCGGGCTCGACGTGATCGTGCTCAACGGCGTCGGCCACGATGACTTCGCCGACCGCATGATCGCCGCCAGCGAAAAACCGAACATCCCGGTGATCGAGGCCAACGAAAACGTGCCGCTGCTGGCCGCCACCGGGACCGCCGCGCGCGGCGCCGGCAAGGTCGTCAACCCGCACACCTTCCTGTCGATCAGCGCCTCAATTGCCCAGGTCAATAACATCGCCCGGGAACTGGGCAAACTCGACCCGGACAATGCCAAGACCTACACCACAAACGCCCGTGCCTATGGCAAACGCCTGCGGCAGATGCGCGCCGACGCCCTGGCCAAACTGACCCAGGCACCGAACGCCGAACTGCGGGTGGCCACGGTTCACGCCGCCTACGACTACTTGCTGCGCGAATTCGGCCTGGAAGTGACCGCCGTGGTCGAGCCGGCCCACGGCATCGAACCGAGCCCGAGCCAGTTGAAAAAGACCATCGATCAACTGCGCGAGCTGGACGTGAAAGTGATCTTCTCGGAGATGGATTTCCCGTCCACCTACGTCGAGACCATTCAGCGTGAATCCGGGGTCAAGCTGTACCCGCTGTCGCACATTTCCTACGGCGAATACACCGCCGACAAGTACGAAAAAGAAATGACCGGCAACCTCAACACGGTAGTGCGGGCGATTCAGGAGTCCGGCTCATGACGGCTAAAGAAACCATCAGTTCGACCAACCCCGAATCCCCTGTGGGAGCGGGCTTGCTCGCGAAGGCGGTGGGTCAGTCCACATCAATGTTGAATGATGAACCGCTTTCGCGAGCAAGCCCGCTCCCACAGGTTTCGGGGCCGACTCTGGATTTCGCGGAGGTCAGTCTGACGCTGGGGCGCACCACGATCCTCGATCAAGTCACCTTCACCGTTCAGCCCGGCAGCGTGCATGCACTGGTCGGCCCCAACGGCGGCGGCAAGAGTTCGCTGATCAAAACCCTGCTCGGGCAGATGCCGCATCAGGGTCGCTTGAGTCTGCAATGGCCCGGCGAGCCCGGCACCATCGGTTACGTCCCGCAAGCGCTGGAGTTCGACCGGGGCTTGCCGATGACCGTCGACGATTTCATGGCCGCGATGTGTCAGCGGCGCCCGGCGTTTCTCGGTTTGAGCAAGCACTACGCAGCGGAGATTGGCGAAGCGCTGGAACGGGTCGGCATGCAGGACAAACGCAAGCGCCGTATGGGTGCGCTGTCCGGTGGTGAACGTCAGCGAGTGTTGCTCGCCCAAGGCCTGATCCCGGCGCCGAACTTGTTGGTGCTCGACGAACCGATGTCAGCGCTGGATGAAGCCGGGATTCAGGTGTTCGAACGACTGCTGGGTGACTGGCGCCAAAGCGGCATCACCGTGCTGTGGATCGAGCATGACCTGGAAGCGGTTGCACGCTTGGCCGATCGGGTTACCGGGCTGAATCGCCGGGTGCTGTTTGACGCGACGCCGAAACAGGCACTGACACCGGAGCGTCTGCTGACCCTGTTCTCGACCCATCCACGGAGCGCTGCCTGATGAGTTATGAAGCCTTTCGTTTGATGGTCCAGGGCTGGGCCTCTTCGGGTTATCTGCCGGAAGCGCTGGCTTATGGATTTGTGGTTAACGCGCTGATCGCCGGCCTGTTGATCGGCCCGGTACTGGGCGGGTTAGGCACGCTGGTAGTGGTTAAGCGCTTTGCGTTTTTCTCCGAAGCGGTGGGCCACGCGGCGCTGACCGGCGTGGCCATCGGGATTCTGCTTGGCGAACCCTACACCGGGCCGTATGGCAGCTTGTTTGGTTACTGTTTGCTGTTCGGCATCCTGCTTAATTACCTGCGAAACCGCACTGGTCTGGCCCCGGATACGCTGATCGGGGTGTTCCTCTCGGTGTCGTTGGCGCTGGGCGCCAGCCTGCTGTTGATTCTGGCGGGCAAGATCAATGTGCATATCCTCGAAAACGTGCTGTTCGGTTCGGTGCTGACGGTCAACGGTAACGACCTGTTGGTGTTGGCGATTGTCGGTTCGCTGGTCATGGCCCTCGCCCTGCCGCTGTACAACCGCATCATGCTCGCCAGCTTCAACCCGCAACTGGCGGCGGTGCGCGGCGTGGCGGTGAAGACCCTGGATTATCTGTTCGTGATTCTGGTGACGCTGATCACCGTCGCCGCGGTGAAAGTCATCGGCGCGATTCTGGTCGGTGCTTTGCTGGTGATTCCGGCGGCGGCCGCGCGGTTGCTCAGTCAGTCGCTGAAGGGGTTCTTCTGGTGCTCGGTGCTGATCGCCACGGTCAGCACGCTGTGCGGCATCCTGGCGCCGATAGTCTTCGACCTGCCGATCCCGTCCGGCGCCGCGATCATTCTGGTCGCCGGTATTGCTTTCGCCCTGTCCGCCATTGCGCGCGGCGTCGTCCCAAGTCTGAAAGGGAATCTCGGATAAATGTCATTTTCTCTGCGTCAATTAACCCTGGCCATAGCCCTATGCGGGCTGACCGCACCGCACGCGTTCGCGGACGACAACTTCGAACCGATGCGCCTGGTGGCCAATCACGGTGTCGGCAATACGCCGCTCTTCGCCTCTTCATCGGCGCACAAAGTCCTGGTCCTCGCGTCGTTGCCGGTGACTTATGGCCTGGGCTCGGTGCTGCTGGAAGGCACCGATGTTGCCATTCAGCGCGCCGCACCGGCCAACCTGCCTGGCTCGCGCCAGACCGCGTATTTCACCGGCCGTGGCGCGCCAGAACTGAGCAAGCTAGCGACCGATGCCGACGCAGTCATTGGCCTGCGCTCACTGTGGCCGGACGATCCGCTGTACCCGAATGCCCGCCGCAGCAATATCCGCATCATTGAAATCGACGCCGCCCGCCCAGTAGACGGCGCCCTGCCCGGTATCGCCGTGCAGCCGGGCAACAAGGTCGACGGCTTGAACAGTCAGCCATGGCTGGCGAGCAACAACATGGGGCGCATGGCGGACGTGATGGCCGCGGACCTGGTGCGCCTGGCGCCTGAGGCCAAGCCGAAGATCGAAGCGAACCTGGCGGCACTCAAGCAACGTCTGCTCAAGCTCAGCGCCGATAGCGAAGCGCGGCTGGCCAGCGCTGACAACCTCACGGTGATGAGCCTGAGCGATCACTTTGGCTACCTGATCGGCGGGCTCAACCTGGAACTGGTCGGCCTTGATACGCGGCCGGATGCCGAGTGGACGCCTGAAGCGCTGAAGCAATTGGGCGCGACACTCAAGGCCTATAGTGTGGCGGTGGTGTTGCATCATCGTCAGCCTTCGCAGGCGTTGAAAGCGGTGATTAGCGAGGCAGGGAGTCGGTTGGTGGTGTTGAGTACCGATGCGCAAGATCCGGTGGTCGAATTGGAGGGGAATGTGGATTTGGTGATCAAGGGGTTGAGCGGGGCGTAACGTCAGTTGGACCGCGTTATCGTTCTTCGCGGGCAAGCCTCGCTCCCACATTGGATCTACGGCACGACGAAATTCCAATGTGGGAGCGGGCTTGCTCGCGAAGACGTCCTGACAGGCAACACAAATTCCAGGCCAATAAAAAGCCCGTTGACCTTATCGGTTCAACGGGCTTTTTATTACACCGTGACTTACTGAGCCACAGCCGCCTGTTCTTCCATCTTCTGCCGCAAGCTCAGTGGACGCATGTCGGTCCAGGTTTCTTCGATGTAGGCCAGGCATTCCTTTTTCAGGCCGCTCTTGCCCACGGTGCGCCAGCCTTGGGGTACGGCTTTGTAGTCGGGCCAGATCGAGTATTGCTCTTCGTGGTTGACCACGACCTGAAAGAGGATGTCCTCGCGGTCGAATACTGACGTCATGCTATGTCTCCATCGCTATAGGGGTGGGCTGCACTGCGTGTACAGCCGGTATGTAGAAGGAACGTTCGAGTCGCTGAAAAATTTAGAGGCTGGCAATTGCTGCCGCCAACGCCCGGCCAAAAATCTCCGCGACCTGGTCGATTTCCGCAGCAGTGATCACCAGTGGCGGCAGGAAGCGCACCACCGCGCCATGCCGGCCGCCCAGTTCGAGGATCAAGCCGCGTTTGAGGCATTCACGCTGAACCAGCGGTGCCAGGCGACCGAACGCCGGTGGATGACCTTGCACGTCCGGTGTGCCCGTCGGGTCGACCAGCTCGACGCCAAGCATCAAGCCGCGACCGCGGATATCGCCCAATTGCGGGAAGTCCCGCTGCAGGATGCGCAGGTGTTCGCTCAAGCGTTCGCCAATGGCCGCAGCGTGCGCGCACACGTTGTTTTCAACCAGATAACGCATCACCGCCGACCCCGCGGCCATGGCCATCTGATTGCCACGGAAGGTCCCGGCGTGAGCACCCGGCAACCAGGTGTCGAGCCAGTCGCGATAAACCACCACCGCCAACGGCAGACTGCCGCCGATGGCCTTGGACAGCACCACCACGTCCGGAATGATCCCGGCATGTTCAAAGGCAAACATCTTGCCGGTGCGGGCAAAACCGCTCTGGATTTCATCGACGATCAGCGCCACGCCCGCCTGCTCGGTGATGCGCCGCAAGCCGCGCAGCCAGTCGAGATCCGCCGGGATCACCCCGCCCTCACCCTGCACCACTTCAACGATCACCGCCGCGGGCAATTGCACGCCGGCCTCGGGGTCGTTGAGCAGGTTTTCCAGGTAGTTGAGGTTGACCTGAACCCCTTGCGCACCGCCGAGCCCGAACGGGCAGCGGTAGTCGTAAGGGTACGGCATGAATTGCACGCCATTGCTGAGCAACGCGCCCAAGGGCTTTTTCGGCCCCAGGCTGCCCATCAGGCTCAGCGCGCCCTGACTCATGCCGTGGTAACCGCCCTGAAACGACAACACGGTGCTGCGCCCGGTGGCGGTGCGCACCAGTTTCAGCGCCGCTTCCACGGCGTCGGTGCCGGTCGGGCCGCAGAACTGGATTTTTGCTTCAGCGGCCAGGGCCGGCGGTAGCAGGCCGAACAGGTCCTGGACGAATTGATCCTTGACCGGCGTGGTCAGGTCGAGGGTGTGCAGCGGCAACTCATCGGTCAGCACTTGCTGGATCGCTTCGATCACCACCGGATGGTTATGCCCCAGCGCCAGCGTCCCGGCGCCTGCCAGGCAATCGATAAAGCGACGGCCCTCGACGTCATCGACATAAATGCCCTTGGCGCGTTTGAGCGCCAGGGGAATCCGTCGCGGGTAGCTGCGGGCATTCGATTCCTGCTGGCTCTGACGGGCCAGTAATGGCGATTCGTTGAACTGGTAAAGCGTCTCGGCAGGCGTCGGGGCAACCCGGGCCGGCTGATCTTCGATAAGGCTGGTAGCGACTGACATCTCTCGACCCCTCAATACGCTGTAGATAGTGACCAAAACTGCACACCGGGCAGGTGCGCGTTCCGGTCACGGGGCGCACTTGCAGGTTTTCCTGTTCTGGAAACGCATCGGGGGCTTGAGGATTTAGACCTGCGATCAGCTTTCTATGAAGGTGGCGCCAGCGCTTTATGCATCGGGATGGCTTGCAGCCCCGCCACGCTGAAGATTTCGGCGCTGGCGCGATAACCCTGGCGCCGATAAAAGGCTTCGCTGGTGCGAGTGCTGTTGAGTCGCGACTGACGCAAGCCCTGACCGAGCAACCAGGCTTCCAGGTCGTGAATCAAGGCCTGCCCGGCGCCACGACGAAACCATTCCGGTTGCACGTAGCAGAACGCGACCTGGCCGCTGAGCGCGGCCATGGCGACGCCAATGGGTTTGTCCTGAAGTAAGGCGATATTGAGGTACAACCGTGGGTTGGTGAGCCAGGTGTGGATGTGTTCGGCGGTTTTGTTGTGGGTCCAGGCGGCGACGATTTTTGCGTCGTTGCGGTGGTCGAGCGCGCAACCGACCCGGATCGAGCGTTCGACGATCCGGCTGATAATGCCGGCGTCGGCGGGCGTTGCCTTGCTGATGTGCAGGGGTGCATCCATGGCGCTGTTACCTCAATCCATTGAGTCAAAGCTGCCGGGGACGATAGCGCTAGCGCGGGCAGGAAAGCCAATGGAGAGAAGTTACATTTGATGTTCAACACCGATCCCCGAGGGGATTGGTGGTGTTGGTCAGGCCGGTTGCAACGGCATGGTCAGCTCGACCCGCAACCCGTCCGGGCGACTGTCGAAACGCAAGGTGCAGGCGCAACGCTGAACAATCGCCTGAACAATCGCCAGTCCGAGGCCGCAACCGGTGCTCTGGCCATTGCGCCAGAAGCGCTGGGTCAGGTGCTGAAGATCAGCCTCAGCAATTCCCGGCCCATGGTCGCGCACCACGAACCGCACACGGTTATCGGTGGTTTCAAGGCTCAACTCCACGGCACCGTCGCTCGGCGTATGACGCAAAGCGTTGTCCAGCAAGTTGCGCAACGCAGCAATCGACAGCACCGCGGGCATTTGCACCGGGGCGGCCGAGACTTTCGTCGGCACCTGAAACTTGATGCGTTGGCGATCACCACTGGCGGCATCCTGAATCGCCAGTTTTGCCACTTGCTCGGCGCTGCACTGAACGCCGTCATCGAACGACAGACTGCCCTCGACCCGCGCCAGCAACAGCAATTGTTCAAGGGTGCGGTGCAGACGGTCGGCGCCCTCCTCGGCCCGAGCCAGGGATTGATCCCGGGCTGCGCCGTCGGTCATGCGCGCCACTTGCAGGTGGGTCTTGATCGCGGTGAGCGGGCTGCGCAACTCGTGGGCCGCATCCCCGGTCAGGCGTCGTTCACGCTCGATGGTCCTGCCGATACGCTGGAACAGCTGGTTCTGGGTATCCAGCAACGGTTGCAGCTCACTGGGCAGCGGCTGGATCAGCAACGGTTCAAGGGAATCGGCACTGCGGCGCATCAAAGCATCGCGCATGCGATTGAGCGGCGCCAACCCCTGGCCGATGCCCAGCCAGAGCAGGCACAGACAACCGAGCAACGCTACGCCGACTGGCACCGACGCGGCCAGCAGGATCGACATGTTCAGCGCCTCGCGCTCGATCTGCCGATCCGCCGTGGTGATCCGCAGATCACCGCGCGCCAGGGTAAAACTGCGCCACGGCGCGCCATCAATCATCTGATCGTGGAAGCCCATTTTCTCGGCTTCCAGTTTTTGTTGCGGGTCGGTGTGACTACGGGCGAGGATTTCGCCGCGCAATGAACTGACCTGACAGGCCATGCCACCGGGGACATTCAATTGCTCAGCACTGAAATGAGTGCCTTCGCCCTTGGTCGGCAGCGCCGGCAGTTGCTCCATCAACCCGGCGACCATCCGCGCCGACGCCACCAGCCGCTGGTCGAGGGAAAACATCATCTGGTTTCGCAGGTCGCTGAGCATCCAGGCCGCCGCCAGCGCCCAGATCAGCGCAAACGCGGCGCCGAGGGTCAGGCTCAGGCGCAAACGCAGGCTCATCACTTCGATTGATCTCCGCCATCCGCCGGCCCCAGGCGATAGCCCAGGCCGCGCACCGTCTCGACGATGCCATTGCCGAGTTTACGCCGCAGGTGATGGATATGGACATTGAGGGCATTGCTTTCCAGTTCATCGTTGAAGCCGTAGACGCTGTCCTTCAATTGCTCGGTGGACAGCACTCGGCCACGGTTGTGCAACAGGGCTTGCAACAGCGATTGCTCGCGGCGCGACAGGTCAACCGGCTGGCCGCCGAGCATGGTTTCGCGGCTGCTTGGATCGTATGTCAGCGCGCCGTGTTCGATCAGGTTGACGCTGCGCCCGGCCACCCGCCGCAACAGCGTGTGCAGGCGCGCGGCGAGTTCACGCAGGTCGAAGGGTTTGAGCAGGTAATCGTCAGCGCCGGCTTGCAGGCCGTCGACGCGGTCAGTGACCGAATCCCGGGCAGTGAGGATCAGCACCGGAATCTCCAGACCGCTATTGCGCAGCTGTTGAAGCAGCTTGAGCCCGTCTTCGTCCGGCAGGCCGAGGTCAAGCACCATGACGTCGAATTCAGCGACCTTGAGCATCGCCCGCGCAGCAGACGCGGTGGCGACGTGCTCCACGGTCAGGCCTTGGGCGGTGAGGCCGGCGACAATGCCGCTGGCGATCAGCTCATCGTCTTCGCATACCAGTACGTGCATGAGTGCTCCATGAGCAAAAGCGTGAGTCAAGCAGGTGAGTATTAAGCACCGATTATGGCAAGCCCGGCGAAAGACGAGAAGATCAACGTCTGCTCGCCCCCTCGGGCGTACCGAAAACAAGCCACATCGCCACGCCCCTCAAACAACTTAAAATTATTAATACTCAAGCCTGCCGTTTAAAACTGAAACACTATACCACTAACACTCTTATAAAAAGCCCCGTATAAAAAACGCATCTTTAAACCCACAAAAAGCACCTTAACCATGAAAACACTTAAAAACTTCGTTGCCGTTGACTGGCGCTCAGGCAAAGATCGTTTCTACTTCTTTTTCAAAGACACTAATACCTATACTCGATTTGACCTTGGGGATAACGAAACCCCCAAGAACTACCCAAGGACCATCAACGGTTACTGGGGCGATATGGATGCCAAACTTAAAAACCTGCGTTTTGGGTTTGCCACTACCGGCATCAGCCCGGCCAACTACCTAGAGCTCGATTCCGACATTTTATGGCTGTTCTATTATGAAGACGGGATTCCCATGGTCTGCAAGTACGACCAGGACACTGACAAGGTCAACAAGGTGTATCGACTGGCCGACTCCATCTGGCATAGATTACTTCCTTACTTTGATCGCATCGTCGCAGGCACGTGGTGGGAACAATCGCCGCACCCTCGGCTTTTTCGTTTCCTTATGAACGATGGAAACTGCCTTACCCTCAACCTTGCCATCGATAAATTGACGCAAGAGACCATCAGTGAAACCTGGTCTGGGCTGGCCCCCTATAAAGATCGAATCATTACAGCGGTGCAGAACGACCGGACGTTGGCCCACAACTATTACTATATATTCCTCACTGATAATGAATACCTACGGTACAGCGTCCCCTCCAGGCAGCTACTTGCCGGTCCGATTGCCATCGATGACGCTTCCTGGCCAGGGTTATTACGCGACTGAAAACACGTCAAAGCGCAACCCAAACACCATCACTTAACATTGAAAGAAATCAAGAATGTCCAAACTAAAAAATGTGGTCGCCGTCGACTGGCGCGCAAAAAAAGATAAAATCTTCTTCTTTTTCAAAGACAGTAATACTTATACAAAATTCGTTATCGACGGTAACGGAGTTCCTGATGGATACCCTGCACCGATCAGATTCGGTAATTGGCATGATTTTCATATGCACGCAAAAAACTTGCGATTTGGGTTCACCACCACAAACTTTCAACGAGAAGACAGGTTTGGCCTTGATCAGGATTTTCTCTGGCTATTTTATGACGATGGCGGTACGCCAATGGTCTGCACCTATTATCAAGACGAAGACAAAGTAATAGGAAACTCTCGTGTTGCTGATTCGATATGGCACATGATTCTTCCTTATTTTGATCGTATCGTCGCGGGTACCTGGTGGCAGAACTCCACACCTCCACACCTGTCGTTTCGATTCCTCATGAACGACGGTAATTCACTATTCCTTAAATGGTATCCCCCCTCGACAAAATCCGATGGCGACTGGGCACATAAAGTGACGCTTCAACCCATCACTAACAAAACATGGCCTGGCCTGGAGCCCTACAAGGACCGGATCATTACGGCCGCACAAAATGATCGAACACTTGCCGATAGTTATTACTATATTTTCCTGACAGGTAACGAGTACATCACCTACAACATCCAGCAAAACAAAGTCGAATATGGCCCGTATAAAGTCAGTGACTCTACCTGGCCCGGACTGTTACGCGACTGAACGCCAACCAGTCCCCATGGCAGCCAAGCGGCGGTTAATCATCGGTTAATCGCCGCCCACCATTGTGCACCTCACTTGCACAGGGATAAGGCCTACCCATGCGTCGACTGTTTTTCCTCTTTGCTCTCTTGATCTCGGGTCTGGCCCAGGCTGGCACCAATCCGTTCGAGACCAAACCCGACTTTCTCCCCGTCGATCAGGCGTTCATCTTTACCTCCGAACGCCTTGAATCCGGTGAAACCCAACTGTTCTGGCAAATCGCCGACGGTTATTACCTGTATCAAAAACGTCTGAAATTCGACGGATTGGAACCGCAGCAGCACCCCGCACTGCCTGAGGGCGAGTCGCATAGCGATGAGTTCTTTGGTGAGCAGCAGGTCTATCGCCAGGGTCTGGAACTGAAGATCCCGGCCGGTGCCACCGGCCAGATCAAGGTTGGTTTCCAGGGCTGTGCCGATGCTGGCCTGTGTTATCCGCCACAGACCCAGGTCGTGAACCTGGGCAACGCTGCCGACGCGCCCGCTATCAATGAAGCCCCGGACCAAGCCCTGGCCAGCAACCTGCAACAGCGGGCGCTGGGCTGGAGTTTGCTGGTGTTCTTCGGCCTGGGTCTGCTGCTGGCCTTCACCCCCTGCACCTTGCCGATGCTACCGATTCTGGGCGGTTTGATCGTTGGCAGCGGCGCAACGCCCAAACGCGGTTTCGCGCTGGCCGGCAGTTATGTGGTCTGCATGGCGCTGGTGTATGCGGCGATGGGCGTTTTGGCGTCTCTGCTGGGGGCCAACCTTCAGGCACTGCTGCAAAATCCCTGGTTGCTGGGCAGTTTCGCTGCGGTATTTGTGTTGTTGGCACTGCCGATGTTCGGCTTCTTTGAGCTGCAACTGCCGGTGGCCGTGCGCGATCGGCTGGAAAACGTCTCGCGCAATCAACGCGGCGGCAGCCTGATCGGGGCCGGTGTGCTGGGGGCCTTGTCCGGTCTGTTGGTCGGTCCGTGCATGACCGCGCCACTGGCCGGTGCCCTGCTCTACATCGCCCAGAGCGGCAACGCATTGCACGGCGGGCTGATTCTGTTCGCCATGGGCATCGGCATCGGTGTGCCGCTGTTGTTGCTGGTGACCGTCGGCAACCGCTTCCTGCCCAAGCCCGGCGCCTGGATGAACCTGCTTAAAGGCGTGTTCGGTTTCCTCTTCCTCGCCACCGCGCTACTGATGCTGCGCCCGGTGCTGGACGAGTCGCTGTGGGTCGGACTGTGCGGCGCCTTGCTGTTGATCGCTGCCTACAGCGCCTGGAAACAGGCGGAAGGCTTTAGTCGCGTCGCCCATGTGTTCGGCGCCAGTTCGCTGCTGCTGGGTATATGGGGCAGCCTGTTGATGATCGGTGCAGCGGGCGGCAGCGATGATCTGTTCAAGCCGTTGCAGGTTTATGCCGGTTCCAGTTCCAGCAATACCGCCAGCCCGGTCGGCCATGATGCGTTCACCACGATCAAGGACCCTGCGTCACTGCAACGGGAGTTGGATGCCGCGCAGGCGCAGGGCCAATGGGTGTTGCTGGATTATTACGCCGACTGGTGCGTGTCGTGCAAAGTCATGGAAAAACAGGTCTTCGCCAAACCTCAGGTGCTTGAAGCCCTGAGCGATGTACGCTTGCTACGGCTGGACGTCACCGCCGACAATGCCGCCAGCCGCGAACTGCTCGGCCGTTATAAAGTGCCGGGGCCGCCTAGCCTGCTGTGGATTGGTGCCGACGGCGTCGAGCGCCGCAGCCAGCGCATCACCGGCGAGGTCGATGCCGACACCTTCCTGCAACGCTGGACCACCACCCGAGATGCCCGTTAATGCTGACCTTTACCCTCGGCACCTTTGCCATCGCGCTTAATCACCTGCTGCTGATCAGTGCCCTGGCGCTGGCCACCTTTGTCGGCTGGCGAGTGGCCAAGCGCGGCGGCGATAACCCCGAGTCGGTGCTGTTCGGCCTGTTTTTGCTGGGCATGCTGGGCGCGCGGATCAGTTTCGTGGTCGCCTACTGGGCGCAGTATCGCAACGATCCGTGGCAGATCATCGACCTGCGCGATGGCGGCTTTCTCGCTTGGCCGGGCGTGATCGTGCTGGTGCTCGCCGCGTTGTATCGCGGTTGGCGCCGACCGGGTTTGCGCCGGCCACTGGGTTTCGGTGTCGGCAGCGGCCTGCTGTTCTGGTTGCTGGCGACCTTCTCCTTGAGTCTTTACGAACAAGGCACGCGCCTGCCGGAAATCACCTTGCGCAATGCCGCCGGCGAAACCGTGCAACTGGCCGACTATCAGGGTGGCCCGCTGGTCATCAACCTCTGGGCCACTTGGTGTCCGCCGTGCCGCCGGGAAATGCCGGTGCTGGAAAACGCCCAGCAACAGCGCCCGGACCTGACCTTCCTGTTCGTCAACCAGGCCGAAAGCATGCAAAGCGTCAGCACTTTCCTGGAAACCCAGGGCCTGAGCCTGTCCAATGTGCTGTTCGATGGCAGCGGCCGACTGGGTCAGGCCGTCGGCTCCATGGCCTTGCCGACTACGCTGTTTTATAGCCACGACGGTCGCCTGCTGGGCAGCCATCTGGGCGAATTGTCGCAAGCAAGCCTGGCCCGAGCCCTGGAAAACTTCGACACCCCTAATCCTGCCGCACCGGCTACCTCTGCAAGGAAATTACCATGCCTCGCCTCCGCCACCTGCTGACGCTGACCCTGGGCGCTGCCCTGCTACACCTGCCGTCGGTACAGGCTGCTGAAGAACTGCCCGATGCGATCAAAAAGATCGAAGCCAAAGGCGCGAAAATTGTCGGCCAGTTCGATGCACCGGACGGTTTGCGTGGTTACGCGGCGCAATACCAGAACCGCGGCATGGCGCTGTACCTGACCCCGGATGGCAAGCACGTGCTGCTCGGTAACCTGTACGACGCTGACGGCAATGACCTGAGCAGCGCGCCGCTGCAGAAGCTGGTCTACGCGCCGATGGCCAAGGAAGTCTGGGGCAAGATGGAAGCGAGCAACTGGATCGGCGACGGCAACAAGGACGCACCGCGCGTCGTGTACCTGTTCAGCGATCCGAACTGCCCTTACTGCAATATGTTCTGGGAACAGGCGCGGCCGTGGGTCAAGGCTGGCAAGGTGCAACTGCGGCACATCATGGTCGGGATTATCCGCGAAGACAGCCCGGGCAAATCCGCCGCGCTGTTGGCCGCCAAGGACCCAAGCAAAGCCCTGGAGGAACACGAGAAATCCGGCAAGGCCAGTTCGCTCAAGGCCTTGAAAGAGGTGCCACCGGCGATTCAGGCGAAACTCGCGGCGAACATGAAATTGATGGAGGACCTGGAGTTGTCAGCGACCCCGGCGATTTTCTACATGGATGACAAGGGCGAGTTGCAGCAACAACAAGGCGCGCCGTCGCCGGACAAGTTGTTGTCGATTCTCGGGCCGAAGTAAGCAAGATCAAAAGATCGTCCGAACGCGGCCCGAACCTTCGGCAACTCCTACATTGGAATGCGTACCCCTGTAGGAGCTGCAGAAGGTTCGGGCCGCGTTCGGACGATCTTTTTCTTAAACGCTATACCTGATGTTGCTCAGCCAAAAACTTCAGCAGCGCCGCCGTCACAAACCCCGGATTCTCCAGATTGGAGATATGTCCCGCCTCCGGCACCAACACACACGGGCAACCAATCAGCTCAGCCATCTCTCGGGCCTCGGATGGCGGCCGTGGTTTGTCCTGATCACCACACATCACCAACGTGGTTTCAGCATTCAACTCAGCCAGTCGCGGCAACAGATCATCCCGACCAAACGTAATCCGCCCCATCGGCACGATGCCCTCGCGCAGACGTTCAGCGGGCAACGCCGCCAGCGATGCGCGGAATTGCTGATACAGCGCCGACTGCGGATCAATGCCCGGACGGAAGAAGATCGGCACCACGATGTCCAGTAGTTGCGGCGAGATCACGCCGGTGTCTTCAATCTGTTTGAACAGCGAAAAATAGTATTGGCGAGTCGGCTCGGGTTCGACGCCGACGTAAGTGTCCATCAGCACCAGGCCGTTGAGCCGCTGAGGTGCCGACAGCGCCAAACGCACGCCCCACATGCCACCGACCGACAACCCGACCAGGGTGACGCGATCGATGTCCAGATGATCGAGCAGCGCCAATACCTGACGTGCAATGTCATCCAGTGACGTTGTGCCTTCGGGCAGCCGTCCGGACTCACCGTGGCCCCAGAGGTCCAGGGCAATCACCCGATACTGCTGCGACAGCGCGGCAATCTGCGGCGCCCACATGGCCTGGTCCCACAGGTAGCTGCCAGCCAGCAGGACTGCCGGGCCAGTGCCTTGATCTGTGTAGTGAAGGGGTTGTCCGTCTATTGTTGCGAAGGGCATCGAATGTCTCCTCTCCAAAAAATGGCATGGGCAGACTGTGCCGCTGGCGATCTACAGTCAACCTTATGGTGCTTTTGCCGGCCCTTTCGCGAGCAAGCCCGCTCCCACATTGGAATGCGTTCCCCTGTGGGAGCGGGCTTGCTCGCGAAGAGGCCGGTACAGGCGCCAGAGAACTACAGCCCCTCCAACTCCGCCATCAGATCATTCAGTCGATCAACTTTCTCTTCGGTGATATCACTCGCCGCCAACCCCTCGATGTATTCGGCCAACGCTTCCACCGTGCTGCACTCGAACATTGCCCGCAGCGGCACGTTACGTTGCAGGGCTTTTTGCACCCGCGAGGCGATTTGTGTCGCCAGCAGCGAATGGCCGCCCAGCTCGAAAAAATTGTCGCGAATGCCGACTTTCTCCACCTTCAACACTTCAGCCCAAATGTCAGCCAGGGTCTGCTCCAGTTCATTGCGAGGGGCCAGATAATCCTGGCTCTGCAACTGGCCAATCTCCAGCGCCGGCAGCGCCTTGCGATCAAGTTTGCCGTTGGCATTCAGCGGCATTTTTTCGAGCCACAACCAGTGCAGCGGCACCATGTATTCCGGCAATTCGGCGCGCAGACGTTGCTTGATACGCTCCAGTCGTTCACTCGGGTTGAGCGCTGAATTCGCCGCGACCAGATAGCCGACCAAGTGCTTGCCGTTTACACCTTCTTGCACGCCAACCGCCGCATCGCGGACTTCCGGTTGTTCGTGCAGGCGCGCTTCGATTTCCCCCAACTCGATGCGGTAACCGCGAATCTTCACCTGATGATCGATGCGGCCAACGTATTCCAACACGCCGTCACTGCGCCGACGGGCCAGGTCGCCGGTGCGATACAACCGGTCACCGGGCTCGCCAAACGGGTTCGGCACAAACACTTGGGCGGTGCGCAGCGGATCACTGACATAACCGCGACCGACGCCGGTCCCCGCGACGCACAACTCACCCACCGCACCCAACGGCACCAGTTCCAGCGCGCCATCGAGCAGGTACAAACGGTTGTTGTCGGTTGGCGTACCAATCGGCAAATAACTGCCGCGGGTCGAGGCCATATCGACGCGGAAGAACGCCACATCGTCCGAGCATTCCGCCGGGCCATAGGCGTTGACCAGCCCGATACCCGGGTAGCGCAACAACCATTGGTGTGCCAGTTCCGGCGGCATCGCTTCACCGGTCGGCAGTATCCAGCGCAGGCCGTCGAGGCTCATGCGGTCCTGGGCGAGCATGCCCTGGATCAGCGACGGCACGCTTTCGAGCACGGTGATGCCCTGGCTCTGGACGTGAGCCAACAAGCCCTGCGGATCATGGGCGATGGTGTTCGGCACGATATCCACTCGCGCGCCGAACAGCGGCGCGGCGAGGAACTGCCAGACCGAAATATCGAAACTTTGCGAGGCGGTTTGCGCGATCACATCCGCAGCGCTCAGGCTCAGGTACGGCACCTTGCTCAACTGGTTATTGAGCATGCCGCGCTGCTCGACCATCACACCTTTCGGCAAACCGGTGGAGCCCGAGGTATAGATCACGTAGGCCAGGTTATCCGGCCCGCTGTAGATGCCCGGGTTTTGCACCGAGGCATCACTCGCCTGCACCTCCTCCCAGACCAGCAATCGAGGTCGATGGGCGCAACCAAACTCTTCCAGCAACGCCACCGCTTGTTCACGGCAAGCCTTAGTGCAGACCAGCAACGGTGTATGACTCAGGTCGATGATCCGGCTCAAACGCTGGCTCGGCAGCGCTGGGTCCAGCGGCAGGTAACCGGCACCGGCCTTGAAGCTGCCGATGATCATGCCGAGCAGATCGAGGTTACGTTCCGCCAGCAACGCCACCGGTTGATCCAGCCCGGCGCCGGCCGCGATCAACGCATGACCGAGGCGGTTACTGCGCTGGTTCAGCTCGACGTAACTGTGCAGACGGTCGAGGCAACTGGCGGCGATGCGCTGCGGATGCTGGGCAACCTGGGCTTCGAACAACTCGACGTAGCTTTGCTCCAGCGGGTAGTCGTGTTCGCTCTGGTTACAGCCGTGGATCAAGAAGTCCTGCTCCTCCGCGCCCAGCAACGGCAAGTCAGCCATGTCGCCATGGAAGCCCGCTACCAACGCCAGCAGCAAACGCTTGAACTCACCGAGCATGCGCTCGACCGTGGATTCGTCGAAATAGCGCTGATCGTAGGACAGGTGCAAACCGAGGTCATCGCCCGGATAGCAAACCGCCGTCAGCGGGAAGTTGGTGTGGGTCCGGCCCGAATCCGAGGTGGCGTTGAGGCTTTGCGCACGGTCCAGCACCGAGACTTCCACCGGAGCGTTTTCGAACACGAACAGGCTGTCGAACAGCGGCTGGCCCTTGGGCAGTTCGCTGTTTTCCTGAATCGTTACCAGCGGCAGGTATTCGTACTCACGTAGTTGCATGTTGTTGTCGAGCAAACCGCTGAGCCACTGACGCACGCTGCAACGCTGATCGTCTTCCGGCATCTTCACCCGCAGCGCGATGCTGTTGATGAACAGCCCGACGGTGCGCTGCATCTGCGGCATGTCCACCGGGCGCCCGGCCACCGTGACGCCGAACAGCACGTCGCGATCACCGCTCAAGCGTCGCAGCACCAAGGCCCACGCCGCTTGGGCGAAGGTGTTGATGGTCAACTGATGAGCCTGGGCCAGTTCACGCAGTTGCGCACCGTCCCGGGCATCGAGTCGGGTGTAGCGGTCGCCCACCACCATGCCGCCGCTGTCGCCAGCGTGTTCACGCAGGAACGGCCGGTCACTTGGTATCGGCGTGGTCCGCTCAAAGCCTTGCAGGTTGGTTTTCCACCACTGCCGCGCTTCGGCAAGGCTTTGGCGTTGCAGCCAGCCGATGTAGTCGCGATAACGCGGCGGCACGGCCAACTGTGCTTCGCGCCCTTCGTCTAGCGCCGTGTAGATTTCGAAGAAATCGTTCATCAGCAGCGAGCGACACCACGCATCGATCAAGATGTGGTGGTTGCTCATCATGAACCAGTAACGCGCCTCGCCAACCTTGATCAAACGCAGGTGGAACGGTGCCTGGTTGAGCAGATCGAACCCGGCTTCACGCTCACTTTTGAGCAGCACTTGCAGCTTCGGTTCTTGCTCGGCATCGGCAATTGCAGTCCAGTCGAGGTACTCGATGGGCGTGCTGCCTGGCTTGTGGATCACTTGCAGCATGTCTTCGCCGACGTTCCAGCAGAACGAGGCGCGCAAGGCTTCGTGACGGGCGATCACCGCTTGCCAGGCCTGGGCGAAACGCTCGGGGTCGAGTTCGCTGTTGATGCGGTAGCGGTCCTGCATGTAGTAGAGGCCGGTGCCCGGTTCCAGCAAAGTGTGCAGTAGCATGCCTTCCTGCATCGGGGTCAGCGGGTAGACGTCTTCGATGACGGCCGCCGGGATCGGCAGTGCATCGAGTTGCGGCTGGGTCAGTCTGGCCAGCGGGAAGTCCGACGGCGTCAGGCCTCCGGCCTCGTCTTGCAGGCAATGCTCGATCAGGCTTTGCAACTCACCGACGTAAGCCTGCGCCAGGTCGCTGATGGTTTGCGAGTCGTGGCGTTCGGCGCTGAAGGTCCAGCGCAATACCAGTTCGCCGCCGTAGACCTGACTGTCGACGCTCAGCTCGTTCGGCAGTGGCGCGTGTGGATCGTGGGCCGCGCCGACCGGCTCATCGAGCGGACGGAACAAGGCGTCCGCACCGAAACTCTGGTCGAACTGGCCGAGGTAGTTGAAGGTGATCGGCGCCACCGGCAACGCGGCCAGGGTCTGGCGGCACAGCTCATCGGCGAGGTAACGCAGCGCGCCATAGCCCAGACCTTTGTGCGGCACGGCGCGCAGTTGTTCCTTGATCGCTTTGATCGAGGCGCCCTGCTCGTCCATTGGCACCAAGCGCAGTGGGTAAGCACTGGTGAACCAACCGACGGTGCGAGTCAGGTCAATCTCGTCGAACAGGGTTTCGCGGCCGTGCCCCTCGAGTTGAATCAACGCCGATTCATGGCCGCTCCAGCGGCACATGACCCGGGCCAATGCAGTCAGTAGCAAGTCGTTGACCTGCGTGCGATACGCGGCCGGTGCCAGTTGCAGCAATTGCCGGGTGCGCTCGGCATCCAGCCGCACACTGACGGTTTGTGCATGACGATTTTGCTGGCCGCCCTGGGGGCGATCACACGGCAGACCGGCGCTTGACCCGGCCAGTTGCGCCTGCCACCAGCCCAGTTCTTCGCGCAGTGATTCGCTGCCGGCATAGGCCTGCAAGCGTGCGGCCCAGTCCTTGAAGGCACTGGTTTTGGCCGGCAATTTGACCGACTGCTGAGCATCGAGTTGACGGTAGACCGTTTGCAGATCGTCCAGCAGCACTCGCCACGAAACGCCGTCCACCACCAAGTGGTGAATCGCGATGAACAACCGTTGTTGGCCTTCAGGTCCATCGACCAGCAAGGCACGCATCAGTGGCCCTTGCTCCAGATCCAGACTGCGCTGGGCATCAGCGAACAGCGCCGTGCACTTGCCCATCGATGCGACGCGAATCTGCCACAGCACTGGGATGTCATTGACCGCTTGGTGTTCGGCGTGCCATTGCGCGCCGGATTGGGTGAAGCGCAGGCGCAAGGCGTCGTGTTGTTCGATCACCGCCAGCAGCGATTGCTCCAGGCGTTGGGGCTCCAGCGCCACGGTGGGTTCCAGCAGCAATGCCTGGTTCCAGTGCTGACGCTCGGGGATGTCGGTGTCGAAGAACCAGTGCTGGATCGGCGTCAAACGCGATTCACCGGTGAGCAAACCTTGCTCGGCGGTGACCTGCTCGGTGCGGGTCGCCACGGCGGCGAGGGTTTGCACGGTCTGGTGCTGGAACAGATCACGCGGACTGAAGTGAATGCCCTGCTGCCGCGCCCGGCTGACCACCTGGATCGACAGAATCGAGTCGCCGCCCAGTTCGAAGAAGTTGTCGTTGAGGCCGACCTGCGCGACGTTCAGCACTTCACACCAGATGCCGGCCAATGTCAGCTCCAGCTCATTGCTCGGCGCCACGTAGTGCTGACGGTTCAACTCCGGGTCCGGTGCCGGCAGTGCGCGGCGGTCAAGTTTACCGTTGGCTGTGAGCGGCATGCTCGCCAGCAGGATCAGGTGCGTCGGCACCATGTAGTCCGGCAGCTGGGATTTGAGGTGAGCCTTCAATGCTTCGCGCAATGCGGATTGTTGCGCTTCCTCCTGTTCGGCGACGTCGGTGACTAGGTAGCCAACCAATTGTTTGCCGCTTGGGGCATCCAACGCCAGAACCACGGCTTCACGGATCGACGCATGTTCCAGCAGACGGGTTTCAATCTCGCCCAGTTCAATGCGGAAACCGCGAATTTTCACCTGATGGTCGATACGACCGAGGTACTCGACCAAACCGTCATCACGCTGACGCACCAAGTCGCCAGTGCGATAGATGCGCCCGCCGTTATCAGCAAACGGATCCGCCACAAAACGCTCGGCGGTCATGCCCGCCCGCCCGTGATAACCCTGGGCCAGACCGGCACCGCCGACGTACAACTCGCCGGTCGCGCCTTGCGGCACCAAGGCCAGGTCGGCGTCGAGAATGTAAGCCACCCGCGCGCCAATCACGCTGCCAATCGGCACGCTGCCCAACCCTTCTTCCAATTCCTCAGGCGCAAGACTGGCCAGTGGCATGACCACAGTTTCAGTCGGGCCGTAAGCGTTAAAGAACACACTCGGTTTGAACGCCGCGCGAATCCGCGACAAGTGTTCGCCGGTCAGGGCTTCGCCGCCGGTGATGCACATGCGCACCGGCAAGGTTTCGCCCTGGGTCGCCAGCCACTGCGCCAACTGACTGCCGTAACTGGGGGTGAAGCCGAGGATGTTGATCTGATGCCTACGAATCAGGCCGCAGATTTCTTCAGCGTCCCATTGCCCTTGAGCGCGCAACACCACTTGGGCACCGCTCAACAGCGGCACCAACAGACGCTCGGTGGCGGCGTCGAAGTTGATTGAATAGAAGTGCAGTTCGCAGTCGTCGGGGCGCATGCCGAAACGCTCGATCACCGCTTGGCAGTGCATGGCGATTTCGCCGTGGGACACCACCACGCCTTTCGGTTTGCCGGTGGAGCCGGAGGTGTAAATCAGGTACGCCTGATGCTGCGGCAGGCTGATAAACGGCAGCTCGCTGGCCGGGTAGTTGGCCAGTTCGGCGGTGTCTTCTTCGAGGCACCAGAGGGCTACGGTCGATGGCAATTCACCGAGGGCCTTGAACATCGCCGCGTCGCTGAGCAGCAGACCAATGCCGCTGTCTTCGATCATGTAATGCAGGCGATCGAGCGGGTATTCCGGGTCCAGCGGCACGTAAGCGCCGCCAGCCTTGAGGATCGCCAACAGGCCGATGACCATTTCCAGCGAACGTTCCAGCGCCAGGCCCACCCGCACTTGCGGGCCGACACCGCGCTCGCGCAGCATCCAGGCCAGGCGATTGGCGCGGCTGTCGAGTTCGGCGTAACTCAGGGTTTGCCCGGCGAAAGTCAGGGCCGGCGCGTCTTTGCGGGCCAACGCTTGTTCGCTGAACAGGTGATGAATGCACTGGTCCAGACGATGCTCGCCCGGCTCGATGCCGAGGCTGTCCAGCAGGTTTTTCTGTTCCGTGGTTTCAAGCAACGGCAGTTCACTGAGGCGTTGTTGCGGATCGGCCAGCAAGGCCTCCAGCAGGTTGCGCCAGTGCCCTGCCATCCGTGCAATACGCGGTTCATCGAACAAATCGGTGCTGTAAGTCAGGCAGCAACCGAGTCGATGATCGAGGTCGGTGACTTCCAGGTTGAGGTCGAACTTGGTCGCCCGGGCATCGTTGGCCAGGTACTCGACGGTCATGCCGGCCAGCGTGCGGCTCTGCTGGAATTCCCAGCGCTGGACGTTGCACATCACCTGGAACAACGGGTTGTAAGCGGCGCTGCGCGGTGGCTGCAAGGCTTCCACCAGATGATCGAACGGCAGGTCCTGATGGGACTGACCTTCGATCACGGTGTGGCGAACCTGCTCGAACAACTCACCGACGGACATCTGTCCGTCGAGCTGGCAACGCAGCACTTGGGTGTTGAGGAACGCGCCGATCAGCCCTTCGCTTTCCGGGCGAATGCGGTTAGCTACCGGCGCGCCGATGCGCAGATCAGTCTGGCCGCTGTAGCGGTAAAGCAGCACGGCCAGGGCGGCGGTCATGGTCATGAACAGGGTCAGACCGTTTTGCGCATTGAAGGCACGAACCCGTGCAGCTAGCTCATCGCTCAGGTCGAAACGGAACAGTTCGCCCTGATGGCTTTGCACCGGTGGACGCGGACGGTCGGCAGGCAATTCCAGCAACGGATGTTCGCGACCGAGTTGCCCGGTCCAGTAGTCGAGTTGGCGTTGACGCTCGCCGGATTCCAGCCACTGCCGCTGCCAGACGCTGTAATCCAGATATTGCACTGGCAGCGGTTCCAGCGGCGACTCGCGGTCATCGACGAAGGCTTCGTAAAGCGCGCTCAGTTCACGGGCGAAGATGTCCATCGCCCAGCCTTCGGTGACGATGTGGTGCAAGGTCAACACCAAGTAGTGTTCCTCCTCGCCGGTCTTGACCAGACAGGCGCGCAGCAGCGGGCCGGTTTCCAGATCGAATGGCTTGTGCGCCTCATCGTCCGCCAGTTGCTGGACCTGCCACTCGCGGCCGTCGGCATCCAGAGAGGTAAAGTCCTTCCAGTCCATGCGCATGCCGGTGTCGACGTGCACCTGTTGCCGGGCCACGCCATCGACGCTCGGGAACGTGGTGCGCAGGGTTTCGTGACGGATGATCAGCGCTTGCAGCGCCGCTTCGAAACGCCCGACATCCAGCACCCCGCGCAACCGCGCCATGCCGCCGACGTTATAGGCCGGGCTGTCCGGCTCCATTTGCCAAAGGAACCACATGCGCTGCTGGGAATAGGACAGCGGCACCGGTTGGCTGCGATCGACTTTCTCGATCGGCGGCTGCTGGTTGGTTTTACCGCTGGCCTGGATCAACCGGACCTGTTCGGCGAACGCCCCCAGCTCACTGTTTTCGAACAGCGCCCGCAGCGGCAATTCGACGTCGCAGGTTTGACGGGTGCGGGAAATGATTTGTGTGGCCAACAGCGAATGACCGCCAAGGGCGAAGAAATCGTCGCGCAGACCGATCTGGTTTTGGCCCAATACTTGGCGCCAGATGCAGGCGATTTGTTGCTCAAGTGCGCTGACCGGTTCGACGTGTTCACGAACCTGCCACTGCGGTTCCGGCAAGGCGCGGCGATCGAGTTTACCGCTCGGGCTCAACGGCATTTCATCCAGACGCATCAGTTGCGCCGGGACCATGTATTCCGGCAGCTCGGCAACCAGCGCAGTGTTCAGGCGCTGATTTTGCACATCGATGTCTTCCGAGGAATCGGTGGTGGTGTAGTAACCGATCAACTGCCCGCCAGCGGCTGTTTCGCGCACCAGCACCACAGCTTGAGCGACGCCGTCCTGAGCCAGCAGGCGTGCTTCGATTTCTTCCGGCTCAACCCGGAAGCCACGCAGTTTGACCTGCTGATCGAGGCGCCCGAGGTATTCGATCACGCCATCAGTTGTCCAGCGTGCCCGGTCGCCGGTGCGGTACAGCCGCGCGCCCTGCTCGCCCAATGGATCGACGACAAAACGTTCGGCAGTCAGGGACGGACGACCGAGGTAGCCTCGGGCCAGGCCGATACCGCTGATGCACAGCTCTCCCGGCACGCCAGCCGGTACAGGATTGAGGTCGTTATCGAGCACGCGGCAGACCACGTTGCCCAACGGCCGGCCAATCGGCGAGCGCTCCCCATCGGCGCTGGTGCAATGCCAATGGGTGACGTTGATCGCGGTTTCGGTCGGGCCGTAACGGTTATGCAATTGCACCGCTGGCAGTTGCTCAAGTACGCGGTTGCGCAGTTCGGCGGGCAAGGCTTCGCCGCCGGAGAACACCCGGCGCAGGCTGGTGCATTCGGCGGTCAGTGGCTCTTCGATAAACAGCGCCAACAGTGGCGGGACGAAGTGCAGCGTGGTCACGCCATACTGCTGAACCAGTTGCGCAATGCGATGTGGGTCGCGGTGTGCGCCGGGCCCGGCAATCAGCAAACGCGCGCCTGTGATCAACGGCCAGAAGCACTCCCACACCGACACGTCGAAACTGATTGGCGCTTTTTGCATCAGCACATCGGTTTCATTCAGACGATAAGTGGTCTGCATCCATTGCAGGCGTTCAGCGAGGGCCGCGTGGGTGTTGCCGACCCCTTTCGGCTGACCGGTGGAGCCCGAGGTGTAAATCACGTAGGCCAGGTTGTCGCCGTGCAGGTGCAGGCCCGGTGCCTGGCTCGGCCAGTTCTCCAGGTGCAGAGCGTCCATGGCGATCACGCTGACGCCGTCGGTCGCTGGCAAGCGGTCGAGCAATTCGGTCTGGGTCAGCAGTAATTCGACGCCGCTGTCGCTGAGCATGTAGGCCAGGCGATCAGCCGGGTAATCCGGGTCCAGCGGCACGTAGGCGCCGCCGGCCTTGATGATCGCCAGCAGGCCGATCAACAGCTGCGGCGAACGCTCGGCGGCGATGGCCACGCACACATCCGGGCCGACACCTTTGTCGCGCAGGTAATGGGCCAGACGGTTGGCCTGGGCGTGCAATTCGGCGAAGTCCAGTTGACCGCCATCCCAGATCAGCGCGTTGCGTTCCGGGGTCTGGCGCAGTTGTTCATTGAGCAGCTCTGGCAGCCATTGGCTGGCGGGTGAGCACGGGGCCGCACTCCACGAATTTTGCTGATCGTGCTCGCACGGGGTCAGTAGTTGAAGGTCGCCGATGGCCTGTTGTGGCCGCTCGCAGACTTCACGCAGCAGGTTAGTGAAGTGCTCGGCCAGACGCTCGATGGTCGCGGCATCGAACAGTTCGCTGGCGTAATCGAAGGACAGGCTCAGCCGACCATTTCGGTCTTCTTCGCTGTGCAATTGCAGGTCGAACTTGGCTTCGCGGCTGTGCCACGGCAATTCTTCGGCCAGCAGTCCCGGCAAACGGCGCAGTGCGCCCAAGTCCCGTTGCTGGTGGTTGAACATGACCTGGAACAAACCGGATTCCCGAGCTTGCGCGAAGGCTTCGAGCAGTTGCTCGAACGGCAGGTCCTGATGGGCTTGCGCGCCCAACGCGGCTTGGCGGGTTTGCGCCAGCAGCTCAACGAATGGCAGCCGTGAATCAACCTCGGCGCGCAGAACCTGGGTGTTGATGAAGAAGCCGATCAGCCCTTGGGTTTCCAGGCGCGGACGGTTGGCGTTCGGCACGCCAATGCGAATGTCACGCTGGCCGCTGTAGCGGTGCAGCAGACTTTGGAACGCACTGAGCAACAGCATGAATGGCGTGGCTTCGTGGGCCTGGGCAGTCTGGCGGATCGCCTCGCTCAAGCTCACGCCCAAACGCACGGTATGCCGCGCGGCGCTGTGTGTCTGTTGCGCGGAACGTGGATGATCGGTGGCCAGGTTCAGCACCGGATGTTCATCGCCCAACTGGTTTTTCCAGTAGGCCAGTTGCCGCTCGCCCTCGCCTTGCGCCAGCCATTGGCGCTGCCAACTGCCGTAGTCGGCGTATTGAGTCGGCAATGCCGGGAGGGTCGCTTTTTGCCCTTGGGATGCCGCTGCGTACAGGCGCGAGAACTCGTCGATCAATACGTTCAGCGACCAGCCGTCGGCGATGATGTGGTGCATCGTCACCAGCAACTGATGGTCCTCGTCGTCGAGGCGCACCAGGGTTACCCACAGCAGCGGGCCTTTTTCCAGGTCGAACTGGGTGTGCGCTTCGTCCTCACGGATTTGTTGCGCACGGGCCTCTCGTTCGGCAGCGGGCAGGTCGCTGATGTCGATCAATTGCAGGTTGAATTCACCGGCCGCATCGACCTTTTGCAGCGCCACGCCCGCACGCTCGAAGAAGCGCGTGCGCAGGGATTCGTGGCGTTCGATCAACTGTTGGAAACTGGCACGCAGCGCGTCTTCGTCCAGCTCGCCACGCAGACGCAAGGCGCCGGGAATGTTGTAGGCGCTGCTCTGCGAATCAAGTTGCCAGGTGATCCACAGACGGTTTTGCGCCAGGGATTGCGGCATCGCTTCGGTGCGCGACAACGCGGTGATCGTGCCTTGGGCGAGGCCGCCGTCCTGTTGCAGTCGAGCGACAGCATCAGCGAAGGCGCCGAGGGTCGGGGCCTCGAACAGCAGGCGCAGGTTCAGCTCCAGGCCGAGTTCTTCACGCAAACGCGCAACCACTTGGGTGGCGGCGATGGAGTTACCGCCGAGCAGGAAGAAGTGGTCGTCGGCGTTGACCTGTTTGACGCAGAGTTGCTCGCACCAGATCTTCGAGATCAGGCTTTGCATCTCGGAAGCGGATTGCGCTGAGGACTCGCTTTCAATGTTTGCCGACGGGAACAGCGCATAGCTGTCGAGGCTGCCGTCCGCCAGACGATTGCGGCACGCCGAGCGTTGCAGTTTGCCGCTGGAGGTCTTCGGCAACGCACCCGGATTGAGCAGCACCACCACGCTCGGCGCTTCCTGATACGCCTCGGCCACCGCTTGGCGGATGGCTTTGATCAGCGCCTCGGGCGGGAGGATTTTCTGCACGCTGCGGCTGATTTCCGCAGCAATGCCGATGCCTTCCTGGCCGTCGATATTGACGGCGAATGCAGCGACGCGACCTTTGCGCACCACTTCCACTTCGCGCTCGATGGTTCGCTCGATGTCTTGCGGATACAGGTTGTGGCCGCGAACGATCAGCATGTCTTTCAGGCGCCCGGTGATAAACAGTTCATCGTCACGCATAAAGCCCAGGTCACCGGTGCGCAGCCAGGTGCGGCCGGCATACTGAACGAAGGTTTTGGCGCTGGCCTCGGGGTTGCGCCAGTAGCCGTGGGCGATGCTCGGCCCGGTGGCCCAGACTTCGCCAACGGCGTTATCCGCCAGTTCGGTGAGCACAAGCGGATCGATGATTAGCACCGCGTGATCCGGCTGGCTGACGCCGCAACTCATGATCGCTGCGCCCTCGCCCGGTTCGGCACGGTTTTGTGCCAAGGCCTGATCGTCCACCTTCAGGTTACCGATGCCTTGACCGCGAGGCGTGCCGGCCACGAACAGCGTGGCTTCCGCCAAACCGTAAGACGCCATGAAGCTGTCCGGGGTGAAGCCGCACGTCGCGAACTTCTCGGCGAAGCGTTCCAGCGTATCAAGACGAATCGGCTCGGACCCGGAATACGCCACGCGCCAGCCGCTCAGGTCGAGGCGTTCCAGCGCCGATTCGCTGACCCGCTCGCTGCACAGCCGATAGGCAAAGTCCGGCCCGCCGCTGATAGTGCCACCGTATTCGCTGATCGCTTCGAGCCAGCGCAACGGCCGGCCGAGGAAGTAGGCCGGCGACATCAACACGCATGGCACGCCACTGAAAACCGGCTGCAACAGGCCGCCAATCAGGCCCATGTCGTGGTACAGCGGCAACCAGCTGACGATCACATCGTCCGGGTTCAGATCAATGCCGAAGCCATGGCGGATCAGCAGTTCATTGGCCACCAGATTGCCGTGGCTGACTTGCACACCTTTAGGCAACGCGGTGGAACCGGAGGTGTATTGCAGGAAGGCGATGTGGTCGTCTTCAAGGTCCGGCGCAATCCAACCATCAGCCAGCGCAGCGTCGAGGGTATCGACGCAGAGCAACGGTGGTGCCCCGTCGATTTGCAGCAAGGCATCGCGCAGGCCGACGCTGGTCAGCAGCAAGCGCGGCTCGGCATCGCTGATGATCGACAGCAGACGTTCCTGGTGATGACGCTTGGTCGACTCCGGCGGATAGGCCGGCACCGCAATCACTCCGGCATACAGGCAACCAAAAAACGCCGCGACGTAATCCGGGCCGCTGGGAAACAGCAGCACCGCGCGATCACCCAATGCAGCCTCGGACTGCAACGCGCCGGCAATCGTCCGCGCCCGCTGATCCAGCTCGCGATAACTGAGCACTACGGCCTGATCCGGGGTTTCAGCGAGAAACCGCAAAGCCACGCGGTCCGGCGTCAGGGCCGCGCGGCACTGAAGGGCTTGGACCAGTGTGCTGGGGAGTTCGAACGCGTCGGTCATGAGGTTTCCTGCCTGAATTCGGCTTGCAAGTTGAAATCGGTTTTCGTACGTCACGCTCATTTAGAGGGCGTGCAGGACGCGGTCTTCGCCGACCGCGCAAGGCTTGAGAATGCTGTTGTGGCCGGAACGTATCCGGACCCATTCACCAATGAGAACGATTGATGTCTTTAAATAATTAGTCCGTAGGCTTGAACCCAACCGGGCCGGGCTTGCCTGCGTGTCGCAGTTCGCACTCTGCACTTTTGTGGAGCATTAATTCTCTTTCTCAATTGACAATCATTATCATTCAACATAATTTGGCGCTCGATGTGTAGGACGGCTCCGAAACGCTTGTCGTCCCACAACCCTATTTGCAGCAAGGTGATTTCCATGACGGAACAAGTATCCACAGGCAGGTGCGATTCACCGCTACTTCAGGCCTTTGTCGACAACCGACTGATTCTGGTCAAAATTGCAGCCCGCATTACCGGCTGCCGGTCGCGGGCTGAAGACGTGGTGCAAGACGCGTTCTTCCGGCTGCAATCGGCGCCGCAGATCACCTCTTCGTTCAAGGCCCAGCTGAGCTACCTGTTCCAGATCGTGCGTAACCTGGCGATCGACCACTACCGCAAACAGGCGCTGGAGCTGAAGTACTCGGGCCCAGAAGAAGAAGGTCTGAACGTGGTGATTCAGGGCGCTTCGCCGGAAACCTCGCACATCAACTTCTCGACCCTGGAACACATCGCCGACGCGCTGACCGAACTGCCGAGCCGCACGCGCTACGCCTTCGAGATGTACCGCCTGCACGGCGTGCCGCAAAAGGACATCGCCAAGGAACTCGGCGTCTCGCCGACCCTGGTGAATTTCATGATTCGGGATGCGTTGGTGCACTGCCGCAAAGTGTCGGGCAGTCGTGCGGATACGTTTGCCCGTCGGTAAGATCCGAAATTTCATCGCCCCCAATCGCGAGCAAGCTCGCTCCCACAGGTTCAGCGCAATCCCTGTGGGAGCGAGCCTGCTCGCGATGGCGGACTCAAGATCGCAACGGATCTTGAGTCCTACACCTCACGCCAATTTGCACCGATCAAAAAACCGCTCACGCCCCAGCACCATCAGCGCCGCGCGCTTGTGCGGGAAGTCGAACTCTTTTTCGCAGTGGAAACACTGGTTGTGCATATACCCGATCATCTTCGCGTTGTCGGCGCGAGGCTCGGCAACCACGCGCTGGGTGCGTGGATCGTCGAGAAACAGGTAATGCGCCAGCGCCGATAACCAACTCGCGACTTTATGCGGGCCGCGATGCGCTTCTTCCCCCACCAGCATGTGAATGCCGCGGTCGTAATCGCCGGCGTCGTAGAACGGCGCGATGCGATCTTCCTTGGCCCAGTAGGCTTCAAAGTAAGCGAATGGCTGATCATCAAAACAACCGATCAGCGTCAAGGTGTGCGGGTCGGCATCGAGTTTGCTCAGGTACTCGCGATGCTTCTCGAGGCTGCCCTCTTCTTCCCAGAAACTCGCCACCCGCGGGCTGTTCTGCCAGCGATTAAACCGCGTCAGGTCATTTTCGATTTCCACTGTACGCAAGGAAACCCACGCACCGAGTCGCGCATCGAAACGTCGATAGACCTCGCCACGTGGTTTGGCCGGGCGTAATGGATGACGCTTGCCACCGCTGATGACCATCTGCTGCGGATAGCTGCCGGTCAGTGATTGCCCCAACCACGGCTGCGGCAACTGCCAGAACAAGGTGCGCTCACAGCGATACTCGCCAACCACGTCCGTCGGGATCAGCAAACCGCTGAGCAAGGCTTCGGTCGGTGCTTCATCCAGACGCCAGGTCAACTGCTGGCAGCCCGGGTCACGGGCAAACAACCAATAGCAAGCGGCCCAGAACGCCTGACTGGCAGGCAAACCAAAGCGCTCATCGACTTCGATGTGCAACTTGGGCTCGCGGCTCAGACGCAAGCGGATCAGCGGCTGCCCTTCCAGGCTGAGGCTCAGGCGGCTTTCGGTTTCATCGGCTACAAGACTGCGCCCTGACGGCAAGGCCAGGGTAGTCAGGTCATTCAGATTGGACATGGGTCGGGCTCACAGTAATCGTCGACAGTTCAACGATGTGACGTGAGCCGGGGCGGGAAATTTAAGCGAAGTGGTTAAATCCGCGACTTGCGGCACGCTTTCAGGTTTTGGGTACCGGCACCAAAGAGATTTTGTACGGCTCGAAAATCTTCAGCATCTGGCCGTTATCGCGCAAGCCTTGCAACAACTTGCTAAACGCCGGGCCACTGATCGGTGCAGCCGGACTGAGCAGTGCGTAATGGTGATAGACCTGATCGATGCGCTGGGACACCAGCAACTGATCGGCGACCTTCTCGTTGCGCAGCAGGTAATCGAACAGGTAAGAGCGCGTCACCAAGGCAATGTCCGCGCGCCCGCGCAGCACCATCAGCAGGTTGCTGTCGTGGGAATAGGTCAGCGTGGCGTTGTAGTTCTGCGCGAGGAATTTCGGGTCGGCATTGAAGTTGGCGAATTCGTAGTGATAACCGCTGAACAGGGCCAGGCGCTTGCCGGCGAGGTCGGCAAAGTAACTTTCACGACGATCAGGTTCGCGTTGCGCAACGAAAATCTCGGCGTCTTCCAGACCCATGTCGACGGTAGTGTGAGGAATGTCCTTCCAGCCCCAATCCGGGTTCTCGAAGATCGCCATGTCGACGCGACCTTGCTTGAAATCACCGAAACGCCGGGGAATGGAAGTGGGCACCAGTACAAACTGGTAATCGGTTTGCAACTGGTTCAAGGCTTCGACCAGTTGCGGCAGCAGACCGGTGTCGGCCCCGGACTCCGGGCGCACGGTGTAAGGCGGGAAATGCGCCGCACCGACCCGCACCTGTTGCGCAGCCTGGGAAGGCATTACCCAGACCACCGCAAGTGCCGTCAGCAATAACCGCGAGACCGTCCAAATTGGCGAAGACATCAAAAAAACCCACTCCCCGAAAAAAAATACCCATCAATTCATTCAAGCTAGGCGGTTTCGCCTGTTTATCCAGTTTATTGTTGAGATAGACGTCTCATGGCTTCTCCTCAAGCACCAGAATCAACGCTTCATCAGCCAATTGATCAAGGCTCATGCTGCCACCGGCGCGAAACCAGGTGGTGGTCCAGGACAAGGCGCCCGTCAGGAACCGTCGAGTGATGAACACATCACCGCGAATAAAACCGGCGTCCTTGGCCTCACCCAGCACATGCAACCAGATGTCTTCATAAATGTCCCGCAGCGCCAGTACCTGGGCCTGCCCTTCTTCGGATAACGACCGCCATTCGTAGACCAGCACCGCCATGGCTTCGCCGCTACCGCCCATGATCGACTGCAACTCGCAACGAATCAGCGCCAGCACCCGTTCACGCACGTTGGCCGCGTCGGCCAGGGCGGCGCGCATCAGCGCGGTGTTGTAGCGAATGGTTTCCTCCATCACGGCGCGCAGGATCTCGTCCTTGCTTTTGAAGTGATGAAAAATACTGCCCGACTGAATGCCCACCGCGCCGGCCAGGTCGCGCACGGTGGTGCGTTCAAAGCCTTTGTTGCGGAACAGGTGAGCCGCCACTTGCAGCAGTTTGCCACGGGCGCTGTCCGGGTCGGTCAATTGGCCGTTGTCGACCAATTCGCGCATCACCCTCAGGGCTTTTTGCTCGTCCACCCGTTCTCTCCTACAGTCGTTCAGTCAAATACGCTACTCGCCGTTAAAACAGCGGGGTTGCGCGGGCAATTTAAGCTGGGCGGGGCGACCAAGCAAGCGCTTGGGAAGAAGATATTTCAGGCGTTTACAAACCAAGCGCTTGCTTGGTAGTCTCAAGCCACTTCTGTCGGACATGACCATGGAGTTGACCGTGCCAAAAACTATCCGCATCGGTTGTGCCAGTGCCTTCTGGGGCGACACCTCAACCGCCGCCGCGCAACTGGTGCAAGGCGGGCGCCTGGACTACCTGGTGTTCGATTATTTGGCCGAGATCACCCTGTCGATCATGGCCGGCGCACGGATGAAAGATCCCCAGGCCGGTTACGCCAGTGACTTCATTGAAGTGCTCAGCCCCCTCCTCACTCAACTCGCCGAACATAAAATTCGCGTCATCAGCAATGCCGGCGGGGTTAATCCGCAAGCCTGCGCGGCAGCCCTGCAAGCGGCGTGCGACAAGGCCGGTGTGGCGCTGAAAATCGCCGTGCTGTTGGGTGATGACCTGCAACCGCAATTCAAACAGCTGAGCAGTCAAGGCATTCACGAAATGTTCAGCGACGCGCCATTGCCGCCGATGTGTGTGTCCACCAACGCCTACCTCGGCGCACCGGGCATCGTCGAAGCCTTGCGTTTGGGCGCGGACATTGTGATCACCGGGCGGGTGGTCGACAGCGCCGTGGTCAGCGCTGCGCTGGTACATGAATTCGGCTGGTCCTGGCACGACTACGACAAACTGGCCCAGGCCGCACTGGCCGGGCACATCATCGAATGCGGCGCCCAGTGCACCGGCGGCAACTTCACCGATTGGCGCGAGGTGCCGGACTACGAGCACATCGGTTTCCCCATCGTCGAAGTCAGCGCCGACAGCCAGTTCATCGTAAGTAAACCCGAAGGCTCCGGTGGGCTGGTCACGCCACTGACCGTCGGCGAACAGATGCTCTATGAAATCGGCGACCCGCGGGCCTATCTGCTACCGGACGTGGTCTGCGACTTCAGTCAGGTCAAACTTCAGCAACAGGGTAAAAATGCGGTTCAGGTGCACGGCGCCAAAGGCTTGCCGCCCACCGATCAGTACAAGGTCAGCGCCACTTACCCGGACGGTTTCCGCTGCACCGCCAGTTGCCTGATCGCCGGGATCGATGCGGTGGACAAGGCCCGGCGTGTCAGCGAAGCGATCATCAACAAGACTTCAGAGATCTTCAGCCAGCGCGGCTGGGCACCCTACAGCGAAGTGAACATCGAACTGCTCGGCACCGAGGCCACCTACGGGCCCCACGGCCAGCGCCAGGACAGCCGCGAAGTGGTGATCAAACTCGCCGTGCGCCATCCAAGCAAACAAGCGTTGATTGTGTTTTCCCGGGAAATCGCCCAGGCCGCCACTGGCATGGCACCGGGGCTTACCGGGATCGTCGGCGGGCGTCCGACGGTGTATCCGCTGATCCGGCTGTTTTCGTTCCTGATCGACAAAAGTACCTGCACGCTGGACATTGATCTGCAGGGTCAGCGCCATCCCTGCGCCTTGCCGACGCTTGAGCCGCTGGACACAAACGCCCTGCCCGCCCCCCACGAACTGCCCAAACCCCAGGGCCGGGCCGACGCCAGTGTTGCGTTGGTCAAACTCGCGGTGGCCCGTTCCGGCGACAAGGGCAATCACAGCAACATCGGGGTCATGGCGCGTCAGCCGCAGTTCCTGCCGTGGATCGCCGAAGCGCTGACACCGGAAGTGATCGTCGACTGGATGAGCCACGTGCTTGACCCGGTCCACGGACGTGTCGGGCGCTGGTACCTGCCCGGCACCCACAGTTTGAATTTTCTGCTGGAAAACGCCCTCGGCGGTGGTGGCGTGGCCAGTCTGCGGATCGACCCGCAAGGCAAGGCCTTCGCCCAGCAACTGCTGGAGATCCAGATTCCGGTGCCCCAGAGCATCGCCGACCAGGTCAATTAGAGGACCGCTGCCATGGCTTACGACTCGATTTTCAAACCCGACCTGTTCGCTGGCCAGACCATCATTGTCACCGGCGGCGGCAGCGGCATTGGCCGTTGCACCGCCCACGAACTGGCAGCGCTCGGCGCCCATGTGCTGCTGGTGGGACGCAAGGCCGAGAAACTCAAAAGCGTTGCCATCGAGATTATCGAAGACGGTGGCAAGGCTGACTGGAAGGTCTGCGACATTCGTGAGGAAGACGCGGTCAAGCATCTGGTCAGTGAGTTGATCCGCCAATACGGACCGATTCACGGCCTGGTCAACAATGCCGGCGGGCAGTTCCCGTCGGCCTTGGCCTCGATCAACCAGAAGGGTTTCGAAACCGTGATGCGCACCAATCTGGTGGGCGGTTTCCTGATGGCCCGAGAAGTCTTCAACCAGTCCATGAGCAAGCACGGCGGCAGCATCGTCAACATGCTCGCCGACATGTGGGGCGGCATGCCCGGCATGGGCCACTCGGGCGCGGCGCGCTCGGGCATGGATAATTTGACCAAGACTGCTGCGTTCGAATGGGGTTATGCCGGGGTGCGGGTCAATGCCGTGGCGCCGGGCTGGATCGCGTCCAGCGGCATGGACACTTACGAAGGCGCGTTCAAGGCCGTGATCCCGACCCTGCGCGAACATGTGCCACTCAAGCGCATCGGCACCGAATCGGAAGTCAGTGCAGCGATTGTTTTTCTACTCAGCCCCGCAGCGGCGTTTGTCAGCGGCAGCACCTTGCGCATCGACGGTGCCGCGAGCCTTGGCGGTCGGGCGTGGCCGATCCACAAGGCACAAAACAGCGAATCGTATAACGGCTTTCACCGGGCGTATTTGCCGGACGTGCTCAAGGACAAGGAATAAGCCATGCCGGTTATCCAGTCGCAAATCGACCCTTTCAGTGAACAGTTCGCCCGCAATCGAGCGGCGATGCTGGTCGGCATCGAGCACGTCCGCCAGCTCGAACAAAACCTGCTGAACAAGGCCGCCGAAGCCAAGGCAAAATTCGACAAACGCGGGCAGTTGCTGCCCCGTGAGCGCCTCAATCTGCTGCTCGACCCCGGTGCACCGTTCCTCGAACTGGCGAGCCTGGCCGGCTACAAATTGCACGACGACAAGGACGGCAGTTCCGCCGGCGGCGGCTTGATTGCCGGGATCGGCTACGTCTCCGGCGTGCGGGTGCTGGTGGTGGCGAACAACAGTGCGATCAAGGGCGGGACCATTTCCCCCAGCGGTTTGAAAAAGTCCCTGCGCCTGCAACAGATCGCCATGGAAAACAAACTGCCGGTGATCACCCTCGCCGAGAGCGGTGGCGCCAACCTCAATTATGCCGCCGAGATTTTCGTCGAAGGCGCCCGCAGCTTTGCCAATCAGGCGCGGATGTCGGCCATGGGTTTACCGCAGATCACCGTGGTCCACGGCTCGGCCACGGCGGGCGGTGCCTATCAGCCGGGGTTGTCGGATTACGTGGTGGTGGTGCGCGGCAAAGCCAAGCTGTTTCTCGCCGGCCCGCCGCTGCTCAAGGCCGCCACCGGTGAAGTCGCCAGCGATGAGGAACTGGGTGGCGCCGAGATGCACGCGCAAACCGCCGGCACCGCCGAATACCTGGCCGAGAACGATGCCGACGGCGTGCGCCAGGTGCGCGAAATTCTCAGTCTGTTGCCGTGGAACGATCAACTGCAATGGTTACCCGAACGTCAGTGGAAAGAACCGCTCTACCCCATCAACGAACTGCTGGGGCTGATCCCGGATGATCCGAAAAAACCCTACGACGTGCGTGAAATCATCGCCCGGATTGCTGACGGCTCGAACTTCCTCGAATTCAAGGGAGAGTTCGATCAGCAGACTGTTTGCGGCCACCTGCACATTCAGGGCCGCGCCTGCGGCTTTATCGGTAACAACGGTCCGATCACGCCCAAGGGTGCGAGCAAAGCGGCGCAGTTCATTCAGCTCTGCGACCAGAGCCAGACGCCGCTGCTGTTTTTCCACAACACCACGGGGTTTATGGTCGGCACCGAATCGGAACAGCAAGGGGTGATCAAGCACGGCGCGAAGATGATTCAAGCGGTGGCCAACGCCCGAGTGCCGAAACTGACCATCGTCGTCGGCGGCTCCTACGGTGCCGGCAACTACGCGATGTGCGGCCGTGGCCTCGATCCGCGTTTCATCTTCGCCTGGCCCAACAGCCGCACTGCAGTCATGGGTGGCGCTCAGGCCGGCAAGGTGCTGCGGATCGTCACCGAGGCCAAGCAGCTCAAGGATGGCCTGGTGCCGGACCCGAAAATGCTCGACATGCTGGAGCAAGTCACCGCGCAAAAACTCGACAGCCAATCCACCGCGCTCTACGGCAGCGCCAGTTTGTGGGACGACGGGCTGATCGATCCGCGGGATACCCGCACCTTGCTCGGGTATTTGCTGGATATCTGCCAGGAGGCCGAGGTTCGGCCGCTGCAAGCCAACAGTTTTGGTGTAGCCCGCTTCTAGGGCGTTCAGGAGAACAATAAAAATGATCTTCACCCAGGAACACGAAGCACTGCGCCGCACCGTTCGCCAATTCGTCGATCACGAGATCAACCCGCACGTCGAGGAATGGGAAAAATCCGGGCGCTTTCCGATCCACGAGATCTTCCGCAAGGCTGGCGATCTTGGCCTGCTGGGCATCTCCAAACCGGAAAAATTCGGTGGCATGGGCCTCGACTACAGCTATTCGATCGTCGCCGCCGAAGAGTTCGGCACCATCCATTGCGGCGGGGTCCCGATGTCCATCGGCGTGCAGACCGACATGTGCACCCCGGCCCTCGCCCGCTTCGGCTCCGATGAATTGCGTGAAGAGTTCCTGCGCCCGGCGATCACCGGCGAGCAGGTCGGCTGCATCGGCGTCTCGGAAGTCGGCGCCGGTTCCGATGTCGCCGGGTTGAAAACCACCGCCCGAAAGGATGGCGACGACTACGTAATCAACGGCAGCAAGATGTGGATCACCAACTCACCGAGTGCTGATTTCATCTGCCTGCTGGCCAACACCTCGGACGATAAACCACACATCAACAAGTCGCTGATCATGGTGCCGATGAATGCACCCGGGATCAGCCTCAGTTCGCACCTGGACAAGCTCGGCATGCGCAGTTCGGAAACCGCCCAGGTGTTTTTCGACAACGTACGCGTGCCGCAACGCAATCGCATCGGCCATGAAGGCGCGGGTTTCATGATGCAGATGTTGCAGTTCCAGGAGGAACGCTTGTTCGGCGCGGCGAACATGATCAAAGGCCTGGAGTACTGCATCGATAGCACCATCGAGTACTGCAAGGAGCGCAAAACCTTTGGCAATGCGCTGATCGACAACCAGGTCATTCACTTTCGCCTGGCTGAGCTGCAAACCGAAATCGAATGCCTGCGGGCGCTGGTTTATCAGGCGACCGAGCAGTACATCAAAGGCCAGGACGTCACCCGCCTGGCTTCGATGGCCAAACTCAAGGCTGGCCGGCTCGGCCGGGAAGTCAGTGACAGTTGCCTGCAATACTGGGGCGGCATGGGTTTCATGTGGAACAACCCGGTAGCCCGGGCCTACCGCGACGTGCGGCTGGTGTCGATCGGCGGCGGCTCTGACGAAATCATGCTCGGGATCATCTGCAAACTCATGGGCACCCTGCCCGGGAAAAAGAAATGAACACCCTGCCGGTTTGCCAGACACTGCTGCTCGAGTCCCACAATGGTGTGCTGCACATCACCCTCAATCGCCCGGAAAGCCGTAACGCCATGAGCTTGCAGATGGTCGCCGAACTGCGTGCGGTGCTGGCGGCGGTGAGCGAGGACCGAACCGTTCGAGCCTTGGTGATCGGCGGTGCCGGCGGACACTTCTGCGCGGGCGGCGACATCAAGGACATGGCCAACGCCCGGGCTCAAGGCCCGAGCGCTTATCGCGACCTGAATCGAGCGTTCGGTGCGCTGCTGCAAGAAGTGCAACATGCTCCGCAAGTGGTGATCACGGTGCTGCAAGGCGCAGTGTTGGGCGGTGGCTTGGGGCTGGCCTGTGTCAGCGACGTTGCGCTGGCCGACCATCAAGCGCAGTTCGGCTTGCCGGAAACCAGCCTCGGCCTGCTACCGGCGCAGATCGCACCGTTCGTGGTCCAACGCATCGGTCTGACCCAGACCCGAAGACTGGCCCTGACCGCAGCGCGATTCGACGGCACCCACGCCCGGCGAATGGGCCTGGTGCATTTTGTCGAGCATGACGCGCAAGCCCTGGCCGAGCGTCTTGATGAAGTGCTGGCCCATGTATTGTGCTGCGCACCGGGGGCGAACGCGCTGACCAAAAAGCTCTTGCTGGCAAGTGCCGGGCAGACTTGCGATGCGCTGCTGGATCAAGCGGCCGAGTGGTTCAGCGAAGCGGTGACCGGGGACGAGGGTATCGAAGGGACCATGGCATTCGTGCAAAAACGTAAACCGGGGTGGGCCTCTTAAAAGCTTCGCGGGCAAGCCTCGCTCCCACAGGGGTTATGTGTCGTTCACAAACCTTGTAGGAGCGAGGCTTGTCCGCGAAGAGGCCATCACATTCACCGCACAACAAAAGGGAACGCCCCATGCCCGGATTCAGCAAAATCCTGATCGCCAACCGCGGTGAAATCGCCTGCCGCATCCAGCGCACCGCCCAGGCCCTGGGCTACCGCACGGTCGCCGTCTTCAGCGACGCCGACGCTGATGCCCTGCACGTGCAAATCGCCGACGAAGCCGTGAACATCGGCCCGGCGCCTGTACAGCAGTCGTACCTGAACATCCCGGCAATCATCGATGCCGCCCGCCGCACTGGCGCCGATGCGATACACCCCGGCTACGGCTTCCTTTCGGAAAACGCCGGCTTCGCCCTCGCCTGCCAGCAAGCCAGCATCACCTTCATCGGCCCGAGCCCCGAAGCCATCGAGCTGATGGGCAGCAAGCGCCTGTCAAAACTCGCCATGATCGACGCGGGCGTACCCTGCATCAAAGGCTATCAGGGTGCCAAACAGGACGACGCGACCCTGAGCCGTGAAGCCGAACGCATCGGCTATCCGCTGATGATCAAGGCCAGCGCCGGTGGTGGCGGACGCGGCATGCGCCTGGTACACGACGCGGGTGATCTGCTGGAGCAACTGCGCACCGCACGTTCCGAGGCCCTGCACGGGTTTGGCAGCGATGAGCTGATCCTCGAACAGGCGCTGATCGATCCGCGTCACGTTGAGGTTCAGGTGTTCGGTGATCAGCACGGCAACCTGATCTACCTTGGCGAGCGCGACTGTTCAATCCAGCGCCGGCATCAGAAAGTCATCGAGGAAGCGCCTTGCCCGGTCATGACCGTCGAACTGCGCCAAGCCATGGGCGAAGCGGCGCTCAAGGCCGGGCGAGCGGTGAATTATGTGGGCGCTGGCACGGTGGAGTTCCTGCTCGATGCTCGCGGGCAGTTTTACTTTCTGGAGATGAATACCCGACTGCAGGTGGAACACCCAGTGACCGAACTGATCACCGGCCTGGACCTGGTTGCCTGGCAACTGCACGTCGCTGAAGGCCTGCCGCTGCCGCTGCGTCAGGATCAGGTGCAGCTCAATGGGCATGCCATTGAAGTGCGCCTGTACGCCGAAGACCCTGCCCAAGGATTCCTGCCGCAGACCGGGCATATCGACGCCTGGGAGCCGGCGCTGCAACACGGCGTACGAATCGACCATGGCCTGATCGAAGGCCAGAACGTCAGCGTCTTTTATGATCCGATGCTGGGCAAACTCATCGCCCACGGCGCCACTCGCGAAGAAGCCCGGCGTAAGTTATTGCGGGCGGTGCAGGACAGCGTGCTGCTGGGCATTCAGAGCAATCAACGCCTGCTCGCCAGCCTGCTGGAGCATCCGCAATTCATCCTTGGCGAATTCAGCACCGGTTTTATCCCGACGCACTTCGCCGACCACCCCTGCCTGCATGCCCACGTCCCGAGCGCCGAAGAACTGGCCATCGCGGCGGCGCTGTTCTATCAGGCATCAGCGCAACATCACGCGGCCCCTTTGGCCGGTTGGCGCAACAACGCCAGCGTGCCATTGCACTATCGCATCGGTGTAGAGGACCAGGACTGGACCGTAGAACTGAACGCGGTGCCTGACGCGCCCTTCCGGCTTCGGATCGGCGACCGGACGCTCGAATTGAAGCTCATCCACTGCGACAGCCGTTGGACCACCCTGGAAATCGACGGCATCCGCCAGCGTCACGCCTATCGCCTCGACGCCGGGCAACTCTGGCTGTTCACCCGCCCCGGCAGCCTGCGGCTGGTGGATCGCACTCAGTTGCAGGTCAGCAGCCAGGCTAGCGTCGGCTCCGGCACGCTCAAGGCACCGATGGACGGGGCGATCATCGACGTATTGGTCAGCGAGGGCAGCACGGTCAGCAAGGGGCAATTGCTGGTGGTGCTGGAGGCCATGAAAATGGAGCATCCGCTCAAATCCGGGATCGACGGCGTGCTCAAACGCTTGCAAGTCAGGGTTGGCGATCAGGTTAAAAATCGTCAGATTTTGTTGGAGGTCGAATAAGGTGCCAGGGGGCGTTCTCAATTAGTTTCCACGCGCGGAAACTAATTGAGAACGCCCCCTAGGCGGATCCGCCGGGTTTGGCTACGCTCAAGCCCTATCGGGACGCGGATACCAGGAACCCTGCGATGCCTCACTGGTTGGTCATTGATCTGGAAGCCACCACCGATGAGGGCGGCTGGCCAGTCACAGAAATGGAAATCATCGAAATCGGTGCCACCCTGGTGGACCGAAAAGGTCGAGAACTGGATCAGTTCCAGCGTTTCGTACGCCCGACGCGCCGGCCTTTGCTGACGCCGTTTTGCCGGGAACTGACCCACATCACCCAGACCAACATCGATGCGGCGCAGCCGTTGGTCGAGGTCTGGGACGCGTTCGAGCACTGGCTCACCCAGCATCACTCGCGCTTGGAAGGCTGGGCCAGCTGGGGCGATTACGACCGCCAACAATTGGTTCAGGAATGGCAACGCCTGCAACTCGACAGCTTTTTGAGCCAAGTGCCGCACATGAACCTCAAGCAGCGATTCGCCAAGGCGCGTCGACTGGATCGCCCGCTGGGGCTCAACGGCGCGCTGCAACTGGCGGGCATGCAATTCAATGGTCAGCAGCATCGGGCACTGGAAGACGCACGCAATACGGCGCGGTTATTACCGCTGATTCTTCCCATCTAGGAAGGTGACGGCGCAAGGGGCGTTGTGCATACTGGCCGGCCCTTTTAAGCCCTTTTCGAGGAATCGCCCATGTTTAAAGTCAACGAGTACTTCGACGGCACCGTCAAGTCGATCGCCTTTGGCACCGCACAAGGTCCAGCGACTATCGGCGTCATGGCACCGGGCGAATACGAATTCGGTACCAGCCAGCGTGAAATCATGCACGTGGTGACCGGCGCTCTGACCGTCAAACTGCCAGACAGCACCGACTGGGAAACCTTCGCTGCCGGCAGCCAATTCAATGTGCCTGCCAACAGCAAGTTCCAGCTGAAAGTGGCCGTCGACACCGCTTACCTGTGCGAATACCGCGGCTAAAACCCTGGGTTTCACAGCAAAAAAAATGCCCGTGTCTAACGACACGGGCATTTTTCGTTTGCAGCCTTTTTACTCGAGAATGGTCACCGGCATACCGACTTCAAGTCGACCATTGCTGTCGTTGACCAGGTTCTGGCCAAACATCGCGCCGTCCGCCTCTGCGCGATACTTCTGCAAAGTGGCCAGCGGCTCGCGATCATCGCTGCGCTCACCGGTCTTCGGATCAATCGTCGTCAGAATGCAGCGCGAGCACGACTTGACCACCCGGAACTCGACGTCGCCGATGCGAATGCGCTTCCAGCCGTCTTCAGCAAATGCTTCGCTGCCCTCGATCACCAGATTGGGCCGAAAGCGCAGCATCTCCAGCGGACGACCCACCTTGCTCGACAAGTCTTCCAGTGACGCCTGGCCGATCAGCAATAGCGGGAAACCATCGGCGAACGCTACCTGATCATCATCCTTGCCGTAGCCGGCCTCGGTGGTGCGCGCGCGATCCAGCGGCACTTGTACCAGTCGTGTTGGTTTTCCAATGAATCGGCTGACCCAGGCACCGGCCGCGTCGCCAGCATCGGGCACCCGCAGGGTGTCACGCCAAATGGTTACGCCACGCAGTTCGGCGTCGCTGCCGGGCAAGGCAATATCGATCGGTGAGTGGCCAGGAGCATTGAGGGTCAAGCCACCGTCGGCATTCCACAGCGCCGACAGCTGACTCATCTGCGCCACTGCGCGCTGGGTCAGGAAGCGTCCGCTGGCCTCGTCCACCAACATCCAGCGTCGATCCCCGTCCAGGCCCAGTTTGTCGAGGCTGACCTGTTGCAGGGTCTCGCCCTTGGCGGATTTCAACGGATAACGATAAAGCGCGCTCAGACGCAGCATGGCCAGCTCCCTGGTGGGCAAAAACGCCACCCTATACGAGCTTGATCGCCGAATCAAAGGCTGAGAACACTACATACCTTGTGGGAGCGGGCTTGCTCGCGAAAGCGGTGTGTCAGTCAACATTGATATCGACTGACACGGCCTCTTCGCGAGCAAGCCCGCTCCTACAGGTAGGCCAAGTCGTTATCAGGCCGGCACTTCGTCGAGCATCAGGCGTTGGCGCACCACATCGACGAGTTTGTCGGGCTGAAACTTGGAGAGGAAGTTGTCGCAACCGACTTTCTTGACCATCGAATCGTTGAAACTGCCGGACAACGAGGTGTGCAGGACCACATAAAGGCCACGCAGGCGCGGATCGTTACGGATTTCGGTGGTCAGGCGATAGCCGTCCATTTCCGGCATTTCCGCATCGGTGAAGATCATCAGCAGTTTGTCGGTCATGACAACGCCGGTATCGGCCCAGGCTTTAAGCATGTTCAGGGCTTTCAGGCCGTCGCTGGCGATATGCATCTTCACGCCCAACTGGCCGAGGGTGTCGCGCAATTGCGACAGCGCCACGTTGGAGTCGTCCACCAGCAGCACTTCACGGCCACGAGCACGTTCCAGAACCGGGTCATCCAGTTTGTCCTTGGACACCTTGGCGTTGTACGGAACGATTTCGGCGAGGACTTTTTCCACGTCGATGATCTCCACCAACTGGTCATCGACCTTGCTGATGGCGGTCAGGTAATGCTGGCGACCGGCGCTGGTCGGCGGCGGCAGAATGGCTTCCCAGTTCATGTTGACGATGCGGTCCACGCCACCGACCAGGAACGCCTGCACCGAACGGTTGTACTCGGTGACGATGATGGTACTGGTAGGGCTTGGCACCAGTGGACGCATGCCGATGGCCTGGGACAAGTCGATGACCGGCAGGGTCTGGCCACGCAGGTTGACCACACCGCAGACAAACGGATGGCGCTGGGGCATCAGGGTCAGTTTCGGCAGTTGCAGCACTTCCTGAACCTTGAACACGTTGATCGCGAACAATTGCCGCCCGGCCAACCGGAACATGAGAATTTCCAGGCGATTCTCACCCACCAGTTGCGTGCGTTGGTCTACCGTGTCGAGAATGCCGGCCATTAATGACTCCTGGGCTTGTTCTGATGAATTCACTAAAGAGGGTTATCGGCTGTTATTGCCGGACCTTGACCCTCAGACAAAATGCCATGCCCAGCCATTGATGTCACATTAACATCATGCTTTACTGACCCGGTGATTTTCATCACACCTGATTCCCTGACGCGCGACCTCGGTTTGCACGTTAGGTTCCCCTGCGTAAGGGATTCCCCTAGTAACAATCAGGCCCAACCTGATATTCGCAATATCCAATAGCCATTAATGTGACGCCATTCTCATTGCATGAACGGAGTCAGGCTTTTGTGTGCGATCGCAGGTCAGTGGCCCTCCACCCTCTCGAGTTCTCCAGCGTGCGCAATAGCCTGCCGGGGTGCGTTCGCGCAAAAACTCGTGATTATCGACACGCACGACATTCCCTCATCTGACATGACGTTGTGGAGATAAGCATGCCGTACGACCATAAAGAGGGCGCTCAACGGCTCCCCGAGTTTCTCGTCGAGGCTGAAACACTCCTGGCTAAATCCGAGGAATGTCTCTGTCATCTGCAACTGATCAGCAATGACACCGACGCCATTGACTGCATGCTCAGCACCCTCCTGAAGCTGGCGAACAAGGCCGATGCCCTGGCCCTGGAAGCGGTTTCAGAGTTTTCGCTGCATATTCATGGCTTGTTGAATCACGCCCAACACCACATGACCCTGAACGATCAAGCTCTCGATGCGCTGAAAGACTGCTTTACGCTGATGGCCTGGCAACTTGAACTCATCGATCAGAAAACCGGACAGTTGACCCTCGATGACAGCGAGCAAGCGTCTTTGATTGAGGCGTTTGCCTTTCAACTCGGGCAAAACCGTTTTCAGCCACCCGCCCACGCCAAGCCGCTCACCCTCGTGGCCTTCTCGGAACGGCAAGCTTAGATTTGCCGGCCAACTAGGCGTTGCCTGGTTTTCTTAATACCCAGACCCGACTCAATAACTTGAGCGCACCTGTCGCAATTGAAACTTTCTTACCTGTCAGCGACAGCACTAAACAAATAATTGTTTCTGTCGCGCAAGGACTATTGCTCTAGCACTCAGGTAATACCTGACCATAAAAATAAATGGCCAATTACCTTCGGCATCCTCGCGTGACAATAACCACACTTTTTCCATTATGGAACTAACGTCCAGAACAGCTGAATTCCTGACTGTCTGGACATATATACCAAACGCGACCAACGGTATCTTAAGTGGTATTATGCCGCCCATTAGTTGGCTTCAATTAATGGCGTCGTGATTCCAGACGAGAGCGGCTCGATAAACTTCAAGGCCGATTTCAACCACTGGTTTCACCCCTTGAAGTCGCTGTTTCACCCAATAGTTTTTTTCAGACAGAGATCCGTCAGGCCCCCCTGACCGATTTTCCCGCAGCGAACATCCATTGGCTCCATCCGCTATGTACGCCAGCCTCAAGTCAATCACCACGTGGCCACCTTCCAGAGAAAACGCGCGTCGGTTCACTCTGGTGCTATGTACCTGCTCAGCACTTGGCAGCCTGTTGGTCTATGGCCTGTCCACTCAACTGCCGGCGGGTCTGCTGGTGCTCAATCTGGCAGCACTTGCCTGCGTCTGGGTCGGGCATCGCCTCTCGCGCAAATCAATAAAGTTTCAGCCACAAGAGCTGGCCGATCGGCTTCTGGAAGTACAGGAAAACGAACGCCATCGGCTCAGCCGGGAGTTGCACGACGACATCGGCCAGTTACTGACGGCAGCGAAACTTCAAAGCGAATGGCTCAAACGTCGGCTACCCGAAGACCTGCAGGACCAGTGCTCGACGCTCTGCGATACCCTGGAAGAAACGTTGACCAAGGTGCGTGACGTGTCGGCTATCCTCAACCCCCGGCAACTGACCAGTCTTGGGCTGGAAGCCAGTTTGCGGGCACACTTGCTCAAGACCCTGGCCAATACGTCGGTGCACTGGAGCCTGGAGTGTCATCAGCGCTTGACCGGGCTCCCTGAAGAAATGGCCCTGGCAGCCTTCCGGATTACTCAGGAAGCGGTGACCAATATCCTGCGCCACGCCGAGGCCAGAAATTTATTGGTACGCCTGCAACGCCTGCCTCAGGGCCTGACATTGCTGATCAGCGACGACGGCCAGGGCTTTGAGCCCGCGGTAAACCCCGCGCGTGAAGGGCAGCGCGGAATGGCCGGGATGTCGGAACGGATCGATCAATTGGGCGGGACCTTGACCGTGACCAGCGAGCCGGGCAAAGGCACTCAAATCGAAGCACTTTTCCCCTGGGCGCCCCGCGCACTCGAGCGGGCCAGCACGAATAAGGTTCTGCGTTGACTTGTAACTTACTTCTGGTGGATGACCACTCGCTTATCCGGGCAGGCGTGCGCGCTC
>Ga0105857_1000049_pt1 | contig 48991 bp, 50 predicted proteins | sample OrgsoiDNA_201061_FD_89682 | JGI IMG/M metagenome (GOLD analysis project Ga0105857, IMG submission 89682) | Permafrost soil microbial communities from the Arctic, to analyse light accelerated degradation of dissolved organic matter (DOM) -... | ecosystem: Environmental > Terrestrial > Soil >...
AACCGGCGCACCCGAAGGTGCCCTGCGCATGACCACCATAATGCCGAGACGAAAGACGCCGCGAATGGTGATGCTATGCAGATCTCATGAATGGGCTACCAAACCCGATCACTGTTTTTCAGTAACCGGGAAACGATATAGCCCACCCCAAAGACGCACAAGCCGGCGGATTCTGTCTTACGCGTAGGTAACGGCGCAAGGCGTTGTAGCCTTTAGGACGTAACCGCGAGTGTCTTTAAACAGGCGCCGTTAAACATGTTTATGCGGTGCGCCAGACCTGACGCCTTCGCGAGCAAGCCCGCTCCCACAGGGAATTTGCAATTACAGGGGATTGGGGCCTAGAAGCAGGCCCTGCTCGCGCTCACACAACTCCACCACGTAATCCCACAACACCCGCAACCTCACCGACTTGTGCAACTCCCGCCGCGTGCTGATCCAGTAGCTGCGCTGAATGCTCTCATCCGGCAGCAACGGCACCAGTTCCGGATCGGCATTGGCCATATAACAAGGCAACACCGCGATCCCCAACCCCGAACGCGCAGCCTGATGCTGGGCGATGACGCTGGTGCTGTGGAACACGACCTGGGGGTTGCGACAGAAGCTGTTGAGAAACATCAGCTCCTGGCTGAACAGCAGATCATCGACGTAGCCGATCCACGCATGGCGGCCGAGGTCTTCGCGGCTGCGCAGCGGTGGTGCCTTGTCGAGGTAGGCCTGGCTGGCGTAGAGCGCCAGGCGATAGTCGGTGAGTTTGCGGGTGACGAGCATGTCGGCGGCCGGGCGTTCGAGGTGGATGCTGATTTCGGCTTCTCGGTTGAGGATGCTGACGAAGCGCGGCACGGCGACCAGTTCCACTTCGAGCCCTGGGTAGCGTTCGAACAGGCCGTTCATGCGGCTGGCGAGGAACATGATGCCCAGTCCTTCGGTCACGCCGACGCGGATTTTGCCCAGTGGCGCGGTGGATTGGGTGATTTCTTCCTGGGCCAGCAGCGCGACGTTTTCCATGGCTTCGGCGTGTTTGAGCAGCGCTTCACCGGCCGGGGTCAGTTGATAGCCTTGGGCGTGCTGGACAAACAGCGCGGTGCCGAGGCTCTTTTCAATCGCCTCGATGTGCCGGGCCACGGTGGCGTGGGTGGTGTTCAAGCGCCGGGCAGCGGTGAGCAAGCGGCCGCTGCGCTGCAATTCGAGAAAAAACCGCAGGTCATTCCAATCGAACATGAATCTTCCTTGGGGCTACGCTGATAGAAGCACTGTCTAAAAACGCACAGCGGCTGCGCAAAATCTAACATTCTTTATACGAAAGCTAACAACTAGGATGACCCCAACAACAAAAACAATCAGAGGTAAGGGATGCAGACCTCCCTAGATGAATTCGATTACATCGTGGTCGGCGCCGGGCCGGCCGGGTGTTTGCTGGCCAATCGATTGTCCGCCAACCCGCAACACCGGGTGCTGCTGCTCGAAGCCGGCGGGCGCGATAACTACCCGTGGATTCACATCCCGGTGGGTTACCTGTTCTGCATCGGCAACCCGCGCACCGATTGGTGCTTCAAGACCGAAGCGCAACCCGGTCTGCAAGGTCGCGCACTGAGCTACCCACGGGGCAAAGTGCTCGGTGGCTGCTCCTCGATCAACGGCATGATCTACATGCGCGGCCAGGCTGGCGATTACGATGGCTGGGCGGCCGAGGGCAATCCGGGCTGGTCCTGGAAAGACGTATTCCCGCTGTTCAAACAAAGCGAAAACCATTTTGCCGGCGACTCGGAATTTCACGGCGCTGCCGGGGAATGGCGCGTGGAGCGTCAGCGGTTGTCGTGGCCGATTCTCGATGCATTCCGCAGCGCCGCCGAGCAAAGCGGCATCGCCAGCATCGATGACTTCAACCAGGGCGAGAACGAAGGTTGTGGTTACTTTCAGGTTAACCAGAAGGCCGGGATTCGCTGGAACGCGGCGAAGGCATTTCTCAAGCCGATCCGTCATCGCGCCAATCTCACTGTTTTGACTGATGTTGAAGTCGATCGCGTATTGCTGGAAAACGGTCGCGCTTCGGCGGTCCTCACCCGTTGGAAGGGCCAGGCGAAGACCTTCAAGGCGCGCAAGGAAATCGTCCTGTGCGCCGGCTCCGTCGGTTCGCCGAGCATCCTGCAACGCTCCGGGATCGGTCCGCGTTCGCTGCTGCAACGTTTGGGGATCGGCGTTGCCCATGAACTGCCGGGGGTTGGCGGCAACCTGCAGGATCACCTGCAACTGCGGCTTATCTACAAACTGGAAAACGCCCGCACCCTGAACCAGATCGCCGGCAGCGTGTGGGGCAAGATGGGCATGGGCCTGCGTTATCTGTATGACCGCAGCGGGCCGTTGTCCATGGCGCCGAGTCAGTTGGGCGCGTTTGCCCGTTCGGGGCCGGAGCAGACTTCGGCGAATCTTGAATACCATGTGCAGCCGCTGTCGCTGGAGCGTTTTGGCGAGCCGTTGCACCCCTTCCCTGCGTTCACCGCGTCGGTCTGTGATCTGCGCCCGCAGAGCCGTGGCCGCATTGAAATCCGCAGCGCTGACCCGCAGGAAGCGCCGCTGATTCAGCCCAATTACCTGAGCCATCCCGAGGATTTGCGCATCGCGGCGGACGCGATTCGCCTGACACGCCGCATCGTTGCCGCGCCGGCCCTGGCGGCGTTCAAACCGGTTGAGTATTTGCCCGGTGACAGTTTGCAGAGTGAAGAGGAATTGCACGAAGCCGCTGCGCGAATCGGCACGACAATTTTCCATCCGGTGGGCACTTGCCGGATGGGCAGCGACGCGGATGCGGTGGTTGATGCGCAGCTCAACGTCCACGGCATTCCTGGCCTGCGCATCGCCGACGCCTCGATCATGCCGCGCATCACCTCGGGCAACACGTGTTCGCCTACGCTGATGATTGCCGAGAAGGCTGCGCAGTTGATCCTTAACCCCGGCACAAGAAGCCTCAATCCACAGAAGGAACTGCTGAGTAACGCTTGAATCACACTGTGGGAGCGAGCTTGCTCGCGATAGCGGTGTGTCAGGCAATATCTCTTTGACTGGAAGACCGCCATCGCGAGCAAGCTCGCTCCCACAGGATCGATGTACACCCCGATTTATGGAAAAACGCGGCACCCGCCCACAAGGCCGGCGCCGACAGTGGAACAACAAAAACAATCACTGTGAGGGATACCGATATGTCAGAACACGTTCAGCCTCTGGAAGCCACGCGCAGCGCGGGCGTCAGCAGCGGCACCAAGAAAGTCATCTTCGCCTCGTCCCTGGGGACGGTGTTCGAGTGGTATGACTTTTTCCTCTACGGCGCCCTCGCGGCGGTGATCAGCAAGCAGTTCTTTGCCGGGGTCAACGACACCACGGCGTTCATTTTTGCGCTGATGGCGTTTGCCGCCGGGTTCATCGTGCGGCCGTTCGGTGCGCTGGTGTTCGGTCGGTTGGGGGACATGATCGGGCGCAAATACACCTTCCTTGCAACCATCATCCTCATGGGCCTGGCGACGTTCTGTGTCGGGTTGCTGCCGACCTACGCCAGCATCGGCATCGCCGCGCCAATCATTCTGGTGCTTCTGCGCATGCTCCAGGGCCTGGCCCTCGGCGGCGAGTATGGCGGCGCCGCGACTTACGTCGCAGAACATGCACCGATGGGCAAACGCGGTTTCCACACTAGCTGGATTCAGTCCACGGCCACCCTCGGCCTGTTGCTGTCGCTGCTGGTGGTGCTCGGTTGCCGTTACTTCACCGGCGACCAGTTTGAAGTTTGGGGCTGGCGCATTCCGTTCCTGTTTTCCATCGTGCTGCTGGGCATCTCGACCTGGATTCGCCTGAGCCTGCACGAGTCGCCAGCCTTCGTGAAAATGAAAGAGGAAGGCAAGCTCTGCAAGCAACCGCTGCGCGATTCCTTCGGGAAATGGGAGAACCTCAAAGTCGTACTGATTGCGCTGTTCAGCATCAACGCCGGGCAAGCCGTGACCTTCTACGCTGCGCAGTTTTACGTGCTGTTCTTCCTCACTCAATTCCTGAAAATGGACCCGGCGCTGGCCAACAGTTTGCTGATTGTCAGCGTGATCATCGGCGCGCCGTTCTTCATCTTTTTCGGCTGGCTGTCGGACAAGGTCGGGCGCAAACCGGTGCTGATGATTGGCCTGTTGCTGGCCACCGCGCTGTACTTCCCGATCTTCAAGACCCTGGCCCACTACGCCAACCCGGCCATCGACCAGGCCAGCCATCAGGCACCGATCACCGTACTGGCCGACCCGGCCACTTGCACCTTCCAGTTCGACCCGGTGGGCAAGGCGAAATTTGATAGCCCGTGCGACAAGGTCAAAACCTTTCTGGTCAAGCAGGGCCTGCCCTACACCAGTGCGGCGGCCCCGGCAGGCAGTGGCGTGCAGGTCAGCGTGGGTGACGTGAAGATCGATGGCTACGACGAAGCGGCCCTGCGTGGCGCGGTGACGCTGGCGGGTTATCCGTCGCAAGCCGACACCCAGCAGATCAACAAACCGATGATCGTCGCGCTGATTGTCGCGCTGATCATCATCTCCGCCATGTGCTACGGCCCGCTGGCGGCGCTGATGGTTGAACTGTTCCCGACGCGCATCCGCTACACCTCGATGTCCCTGCCCTACCACATCGGCAATGGCTGGTTCGGCGGGTTCCTGCCGACGGTGTCGTTTGCGTTGGTGGTGTACACCGGGGACATTTTCTATGGGCTTTGGTACCCGGTGGTGATTACCGGGGTGAGCCTGATTGTGGGGCTGATTTGTTTGCGGGAGACGAAGAACGTGGATCTGGATACCAACTGACGGAGCCTGAGTTTACTGCAACCCCCTGTGGCGAGGGAGCTTGCTCCCGCTGGGCTGCGAAGCGGCCCCAAAAGAATGGGACTGCTGCGCAGTCCAGCGGGAGCAAGCTCCCTCGCCACAAGCAAGCTCCCTCGCCACAGGTGAAGTGTTCATCCTCATTGCCCACATTTTCGTTAAGCTCGATGAACACTACAGCCCCGCCACTCCCCAGACCGAGGCACCATGATCATTTCATCTGCATCTGACTATCGCGAGGCGGCACGTCGCAAACTTCCCCGATTTTTGTTTGATTACATCGATGGCGGCGCTTATGCCGAGCACACGCTGCGGGCCAATAGCGCCGATCTGACGGATATCAAGCTTCGTCAGCGCATTCTGAAAAACGTCGAAACCCTGAGCCTTGAAACCACCCTTTTCAATCAACCCCTTTCAATGCCGATCATCCTGGCGCCGGTAGGCCTGACCGGGATGTTCGCCCGCCGTGGTGAAGTCCAAGCGGTCAAAGCGGCAGAGAACAAAGGGATTCCACTGTGCCTTTCAACAGTGTCGGTATGTTCGATCGAAGAAGTGACGGCACACAGCCAACAATCGATCTGGTTTCAGCTGTACGTGTTGAAAGACCGTGGCTTCATGAAGAACGCACTGGAACGGGCGAAGGCTGCCGGTGTAAAAAACCTGGTCTTTACCGTCGATATGCCCACGCCCGGCGCCCGGTATAGGGACGCGCACTCGGGGATGTCCGGGCCTTTTGCTTCATCGCGGCGTATTTTGCAGGCGATGACCCGGCCCGACTGGGCATTCAACGTCGGGGTCATGGGGCGCCCACACGACCTTGGCAATATCTCGAAGTACCTCGGCAAAGCCGTAACGCTGGAAGACTACATGGGCTGGCTGGCCAATAACTTCGACCCTTCGATCAGTTGGAGTGACCTGGAGTGGATTCGTGAGTTCTGGGAAGGCCCGATGATCATCAAAGGCATTCTCGACCCGCAAGATGCCAGGGACGCGGTTAGTTTTGGCGCTGACGGCATCGTGGTGTCGAACCACGGCGGGCGGCAACTGGACGGCGTGCTCTCGACCACCAAGGCGTTGCCGCCGATCATGCAAGCGGTGGGCAATGACCTGACCGTGCTGGTCGACTCGGGCATCCGCTCGGGGCTGGATGTCGTGCGGATGCTGGCGCTGGGCGCAAAAGGCGTACTACTGGGGCGTTCCATGGCTTACGCACTGGCGGCCGATGGTCAACGCGGGGTCGAAAACATGCTGGATATTTTCGCCAGGGAAATGCGCGTGGCCATGACCTTGACCGGGGTGACTTCGATCAGTCAGATCAATGAATCAACGTTGGTGGAAACGCTTCGGTAGTAGGCTTTTGACACCGAACCTGTGGCGAGGGAGCTTGCTCCCGCTTGAGTGCGCAGCGCTCACAAAATCTTGGGGCCGCTACGCAGCCCAGCGGGAGCAAGCTCCCTCGCCACAACCAAGTTCCTTGACCACAAACAAGCGCACTCGCCACAGTCACTCGTAATTTTCGAGAATCTCGAACGTCACTTGATCGGGATAGAACGCCACGTGGTCGCGAATCTGCTCGACCGACACCTTGGGGTTCTCATAACTCCACACCGCATTGGCGCCTTCATGCCCCGGGATTTGCAGGCTGAAATAGCTGGCATCGCCCTTGTAAGGGCAATAACTGGTGTGATCGGTGCGGGCAAAGTACTTTTCGTCGATGTCTTCGCGCGGGACGTAATACACCGGCGGATAGTTGGCTTCCATCAGAATCAGCGCCCGGGCGGACGCGGCCACCTGAATACCGTGAAACTTCACCAATAGACAGCCGGGCTGCTCGGCGATGGTGATGACAGGACTGGGACCGGAGCTTTTCATGGAATACGTTCCTCATGACGCTGATGAACCTGTAGGAGCAAGGCTGGGCTGCAGAGCGGCCCCAAAACCTGAGGCCCCGACTGTCAGGTATAACCCAAGTTTGAGCTATGCGACTGCTTCGCAGCCGAACGGGAGCAAGCTCCCTCGCCACAAGTTCACAAGCAAAGTCAAAAGATCGCAGCCTTCGGCAGCTCCTACAGGGTACGAGCGCAGTACAAACATCACGGTTTACACGGTCAATGTAGGACCTGGCGAAGCCTGCGATCTTTTGATCTTTATCTGTCGTCAAATCAAGCGACGATATCGGTCGCCAATGCCTGCCCTACCGTTCCCACCGCAAAATCCACAGCCCCGTGCCCGGTCAAATCCACCATCAAACTGGTCTGGTTGGTCTGCGCAAAGTACGTGAGGATCGCGTCGCCGGCGTGCCCGGTGAAACCGCTGACGAAGTTCAGCGCCGCGTTGCCCGCAGCAAATTCGGCAATGCCTGACAGGTCGATCTTGTCCTGGCCGCTGGTGAAATCCATGATCCAGTCCGGTGCGGTCATGGTCGAATCGCTGGCGGCGCCAAACACAAAGGTGTCCGCCCCGGCCCCGCCCCACAGCGAATCACCGCCACCGCCACCGTAGATGATGTCGTTGCCGGCCCCGCCTTCGAGGATGTTCGCCACCGCGTTACCGATCAGCAGGTCATTGCCCGAACCGCCGATAGCGTTTTCCAGGGTCACGCCGTGGGCGATGGATACGTTGCCGACCAGACCGCCCACGTCGGAGAACGAGCCTTCGTTGAGGTTGATCTTCTGGTTTTGGCTGAAACCGGAGAAGTCCAGGGTGTCGTTACCGCCACCATCCCACACCGAAAACACCACTTTCGAGGCGGCCGAAGTAGCGCTGTAGAAGTCCCGTTCGGCGTTGGAGTTGAAGCCGTAGACCGTGTCGCTGGCGCGGGTTTCCAGGTTGGCGCCGTAGAGTTTCTGCACCGCCACGATGTCGTCCAACAAAGGTGCCGAGGCATAGGCGCCGCTGCCGTCCTTGCTGAAATTCTGCTGCGTGTTGCTTTCGCTCCAGTAGCTCATGAGACTGTAGCCACGTGTGTCCTGGGCGTAAGTCACGTCGTTATAGGTCGGGTTGCCGTTGCCGGCGTTGTAGACACCAGGATGCGACAGGCCCAGGGTGTGGCCGATTTCGTGGGTCAGGGTCTGGCGCCCGTAGTTGTTGGTGTCCGGGGTTTTGTTGACCTGGTATTGGTCGTTGATCATGTACCAGGACTGGCCGTCGTACTGGCTGCCTTGTGGCAAATAGGCGAACGCCGCGCCGCCAGTGTTGTTGCTGTAGTTGCCGAAGGTCATGTGACCGTCGCCGCCGGTGCCTTCGCTGAAGGTGACTTTGGCCACGTCCGACCAGGATTGCATCGCCAGCACCGCCTGGGCTTTTTGCTGGGCGCTGAATTCGCCGAACGTGCCGAGGGCCGGGTTGTAGTTCGCTGGTTTCGAGGTCAGGAAGGTGTAGCTGAGGTCGATCTTGCCGTCGCTATTCTGGTCATGCCAGGACGCGCCCTTGCGCAGAATCTGGTCGGCGGCCTGATCAGCGGTGAACGAAGGTTTGCCGTTCACCAAAACGCTGCCGCCACGGTCGTACAAGTGGCTGAAGGTGTCGACTGTCGAGTAGGCGTCACTGGCCCGGGATTTTGCTTGAGACATTGCTTACGTCCTTGTTTAAAAGTAGTCAGTTTCCGACAGACCACGGCGATCCCTTGGCGAGATCGTCCTGTCACTCGCCTAATGCAGGCGCGGTGAAACTGACACAGCTTGAAACCTGGCGCTAATCAATTTCTCGATACCAGGGGCGGGTCAGCCATCCGTGGATCGAGTCACCGCTTCCCAAGCATCGATCTCCTGCGCCATGTGAGCCAACCGCTCGCGCACCAGTTGCAGCGCATCGCTGCCCAGCAGCAAATGCGCTGGCGGTGAATCGCTGGCGATCAAGGCCAGCATGGCTTGGGCAGCTTTGATCGGGTCGCCCAACTGTTTGCCGCTTTTGTTCTGGCGCGCTGTTCGGATCGGGTCGAAAGAGGCGTCATAGTCGGCGATGCTGCGCTCGGAGCGGCGCATCGAACGCCCGGCCCAATCGGTGCGAAACGATCCTGGCGCCACCGCCGTGACGGAGATACCGAAAGGCTTGAGCTCCTTGCTCAAGGTGTCGGAAATCCCTTCCAGGGCGAATTTGCTACCGCAGTAATAAGCGATGCCGGGCATGGTGATTAAGCCGCCCATGGACGTGATGTTGATGATGTGCCCGGCCCTGCGCTGGCGGAAAAACGGCACAAACGCTTTGGTGACGGCCACTGCACCAAACACATTGACGTCGAACTGCTGGCGCATCTCTTCCAGCGCCGACTCCTCGAAAATGCCTTCGTGGCCGTAACCGGCGTTGTTGACCAATACATCCACCGGCCCAAGGTTTTTTTCGACCTCAGCGACGACAACATCGATGGCTTCAAAATCAGTGACATCCAGGCACCGACCGAACGCATTCTTTGAGGCGTGTTGTTCGAATTCGGCCCGGGCCACTTCGCTGCGCACGGTGCCAATCACGCGGTGCCCCGCGGCCAGTGCTTCGTTGGCCAGCGCCTGGCCAAAGCCGCTGCTGACACCGGTTATGAAGAGGGTCTTTTTTGCAGTCATGATCACGTTCCACCTGGTGTTTTGCTGCCGCACCACGCGGCAGTCAAGCTGACAGCCATGCTAAGAGCGTAGCCCCCCTGAATGAACGCCCATAACTGTGGGTCTTTTGCCTATTCCTCTGAGTCGATTGATTTGCGGGGCGAGCGAGTTCACATTCAAGCCCTGTGTTATCGAGCGAGAAGATCAGTTGAGCAATTCAGGTGTTGATCAAAACGATTGCCAGCCACGGATGATTGCGCTGCTGACGAAGCTCGCACCGGATGAGGGTTACAACCTCACGGCGCTGCCGGGCGTGCGTTTACTGCGTTCCAACCGTGCGCTGGAGCGCACGCCGGTGCTCTACGATCCGGGTATCGTCATCGTCTGTCAGGGGCGCAAGCGCGGATATTGGGGCGACGCGACTTACCTGTACGATGCCCGACACTATCTGGCAGTTGCCGTGCCCGTACCGTTCACCATGGAAACCGATGCCAGCGCCGAGGAACCGCTGCTGGCGATCTACTTTCACCTGGACTTCAAACTCGCCGCCGATCTGATGCTGCAACTCAACGACGAGCCCACCGCCGAGCCTAAAGGCATGTACGCCTCGCCGATGGAACCGCGCTTGAACCAATCCGTCCTGCGCCTGCTGGAAGCCCTCGATTCGCCGCTGGATGCCCGCATCCTTGGGCCGTCACTGCTGCGGGAAATCTATTACCGGATTCTCACCGGTGCCCAGGGTGGATCGATGTGTGCAGCCCTCACTGCTCGAGGTCGCTTCGGCCGAGTGTCCCAAGCCCTGCGAAAAATCCACGGCAGCCTCGGTGAACGGCTGGACGTCGAGCAGTTGGCCGCGGAAGCAAACATGAGCGTGCCGACCTTTCACGCGCATTTCAAAGCCATCACCCACACCTCGCCGATGCAGTACCTGAAATCGACACGCCTGCATCAGGCTCGCCTATTGATGGCACGCAACGGCTATAGCGTGGCGATGGCGGCGTCTGAAGTCGGTTATGAAAGCGGCTCACAGTTCAGCCGGGAATTCAAAAGGCTGTTCAGCCGTACGCCCACCGATGAAGTGGCGCGGATGAAAGGTGCGTTTGCCTTGCCGCCGCCAATGGAGGATTCGGTGTTTGTGTCGTCGCACTGAGTGATGCTGCCATTCCCCTGTGTGGGAGCGGGCTTGCTCGCGAAGAGGCCGGCACATTCACCATCGATATCGCCAGACACACCGCTTTCGCGAGCAAGCCCGCTCCCACCTTTGATCGTGGATGAGTCGGGAGTTTGTGTACGACCGCAATCCCCTGTGGGAGCGGGCTTGTTGGCGGCAGCGTCGCCCATCGGCTGATCGCCGAATACGTCCTGGCCTTCGAGGGCCGCGACGAACACCTGCTCAGAAGTATCTGGCACGACGGCGCACGACTGGATCTGGGTGCAGCGTTCGGCAGTTATCAAGGCATCGACGCGATCATCGAGTCGGCCCACAGCAACTGGGCGACGATGCCCCACATGCATCACTGGATGGCCAACGCCGTGATCGATATCGACGGCGAAACCGCCGCCGGGCGGGTTGCGGTGGACTGTTTGTGTACTCATGTCGAAATGGGACAGGTGCAGATCAGCGGCCTGTATCACGATCGATTCGAATGGCGTGATGGCCGCTGGGCGTTCATTGAACGCCGGTTCGAGCTGCACTTCCTGACGCCGCTGGCGGGTTGGAAAGCGGTCGCAGGCCCGGAAGCCTCGGTCTAAGGTCTCGTCATCATCGGCAACCTTTTATCTGTATATCCATACAGATAAAGGTTGCTCCAATCGCAATCCCTGCGCATTCTGTCCACCTTCTTCAAACCGACTTGAACGATGGTGGTTATGCAGCTGTACCTCTGTGAAAAACCTTCCCAGGCCAAAGACATTGCAGCAGTGCTCGGCGCCAAGCGCCGGGGCGACGGTTGCTGGCTGGGAACGAACGTCACGGTGACCTGGTGCATCGGCCACCTGCTGGAAACCGCGCCGCCGGATGCCTACGACGCGCGCTACAAGCGCTGGGTGCTGGCAGACCTGCCGATCATCCCCGACAAATGGAAGATGACCGTCAAGCCGCGTACCGCCAGCCAGTACAAAGCGGTCAAACGCTTGCTCGGCGAGGCCACTGAACTGGTGATCGCCACGGATGCCGACCGCGAGGGCGAGATGATCGCCCGGGAACTGGTGGAGCATTGCCGCTATCGCGGGCCGATCCGGCGGCTTTGGCTATCGGCGCTGGATGATGCGTCGATCCGCAAGGCCTTGGCGGCGCTCAAGCCGGGGGTCGAGACCTTCAGCCTCTACCACTCGGCGCTGGGCCGCTCCCGGGCCGACTGGCTGATCGGGATGAACATGAGTCGACTGTTCACGTTGCTGGGGCGACAGTCCGGTTATCAAGGCGTGCTGCCGGTCGGCCGCGTGCAAACCCCGACCTTGCGGCTGGTGGTGGATCGGGATCGCAGCATTGCCGATTTCGTCCCTGTCGCCTATTGGGCCATCGACGTGCAATTGCTGCACGATGGCACGGCGTTCACCGCGCAATGGCGCGCAGCATCAGACGTTTGCGACGATCAGGATCGCTGCCTGAATCAGGCTCTGGCGCAGCAAGCGGCAGCGGCGATGGGCAGTGCGTCAAGCGCCCGGGTGATCAAACTTCGGACCGAACGCATGCGCGAAATCGCTCCGCTGCCGTTTGATCTGGGCACCTTGCAGGAAGTCTGCTCGAAGAAGCTCGGCCTCGGCGCCCAGGAAACCCTCGACATCGCCCAGGCACTCTACGAAACCCACAAAGTCATCACCTACCCGCGCAGTGACTGCGGCTATTTGCCCCTGAGTCAGCACAGCGAAGCGCCTGGCATTCTCGCCGCTCTGCGCCAGGCCGACCCAAGCCTCAACGCCTTGAACGAGCATCTGGAGCCTCAGCGACGCTCACGGGCCTGGAACGATGCCAAGGTCAGCGCTCACCACGGCATCATCCCCACCGCGGCAGCGAAAAACCTCGAGCGGTTGGTGGGTAAGCAACGGGCGGTTTACACGCTGATCCGCGCGCGTTATCTGGCGCAGTTCCTGCCCAACCATGAATACGACCGCACCCAGGCCGACTTCGACTGTGCTGGCGAAGCTCTGCGCGCCGTGGGCAAGCAGATCGTCGAACCTGGCTGGAAGCGTGCCCTGCCCGAGGCCCTCGCTCCGGCCAAGGGCCGCGAGGCGCCAGCGCCACAAACCCTACCGGCCCTGACCGAAGGGCGCGATTGTGCGGTGGCCGACGTCAAACTCAAGGACCTCTGGACCCAACCGCCCAAGCCGTTCACCGAGGGCGACTTGATCAAGGCGATGAAGAACGTCGCCAAACTGGTGGAAGACCCGCTGCTCAAGCAAAAACTCAAGGACACCACCGGGATCGGCACCGAAGCGACCCGCGCCTCGATCATCCAGGGCCTGCTCGACCGGGGTTATCTGGTGAAGAACGGCAAGGCCCTGGCCGCAACGCCGGCCGCGTTCAGCCTGATCGACGCCGTGCCACGGGCCATCGCCGACCCTGGCACCACCGCGATCTGGGAACAGGCGCTGGACATGGTGCAAAGTGGCGAAATGAGCCTGGAAGAATTCGTCACCAAGCAGGCCGCCTGGATGAGCAAGCAGGTCGCTCGCTGCGCCGGCTTGAGCCTGACCATCAGCGGGCCGGCCAGCACCGCCGGTAGCGGCGCAACTCCCTGGAAGAAGAAACGCAAGACCACCCCGCGCAAACCCGCAACCGGTGTAAAACGCGCCGCCAAACCGGCAAGCAAAGCATGAGGGCACTTCGACAAGCCACGGATGGTCTAGTGTTGCTCAAGCCCGGCGATCGCCCTACTTTCTGAAAGGTACCGACCATGATCATCGTCCACCACCTGAACAACTCCCGCTCCCAGCGCATCCTCTGGCTGCTGGAAGAACTGACCATTCCCTACGAACTGAAGCTCTATCAGCGCGACCCGAAAACCAACCTCGCGCCGCCAGAGTTGAAAGCGATCAATGCCTTGGGCAAATCGCCGGTGATCGAGGATGGCTCGCAGAAGCTGATCGAGTCCGCCGCGATCATCGACTACTTGATTCGCCGTCACGGCCAGGGTCGCCTGCAACCTGATCCATCCACCGCCGCCTACGATCAATACGTGCAATGGCTGCACTTCGCCGAAGGCTCGGCGATGTTGCCGATGATGCTGAATCTCTATGTGGGCAAGTTGGGTGAAGCCGGCGCGCCGCTGCATCCACGCATCAATTCGGAAGTGGCCAACTACCTGAGCTACCTCGACACGGCACTGAGCCAGTCCGACTACCTGCTGGGTAATGAATTCAGCGCCGCCGACATCCAGATGAGTTTCATTGGCGAAATCGCCAGGGCCCAGGGCAAGCTTCGCGACTACCCTCATGTAGCGGCCTGGATTGAACGCTTTCAGGCGCGTCCGGCTTACATCGCCGCCTTGAAAAAGGGTGGCAAGTACGACTTCGCGCCCCACTGAGTGAACATCTGCGGGCCAGGGATGGTCCGCGAAATCAGGAGCCCGACATGCCTCTCATAGAACTTTACGCCGCGCAACGCGACGAACTGGAGACGATTGAAAACCTGATGCAGTTCTACACGTACGACTTCAGCGAGTGGCTGCCGCTGAAGCTTGGCGAACAGGGTTTGTTCAACATTCAGCCGAAGCTGGATTACTGGCGAAAACCGGCGACGCGGCCGTTTTTGATCAAGGTTGATGGAGAGCTGGCCGGGTTCGTAACGGTGGATGATCAAACCCACCTGCCTGGCGCATATCTCAACATCGGCTACTTTTTTGTCAGCCGACGCTTTCGTGGCCAAGGCGTCGCGAAGTTTGTCGCATCCACCCTCTTGAGCCGGCTCCCCGGTCAATGGCAAATTTTCCACATCGATGCGAACCAGCCTGCGCGGTTGTTTTGGGCAAAGGTGATCCCTGCCCTTGCGCAGGAAAATTTCACAACGCAGCAACAGACGGTAGACGGCTATCCCTGCACGTTCTACCGCTTGGAAAGCCCAACCACCGGGCTCTAGACACCCTTCCCTAATGCCAAAACCACTTTGTCCGACAATATGTAGTGACTAAAAATAATCACTACATAACCGTTGACGCCGTCGATTTGCCCTTGCATGATGCAGACGTCTCCCCGATCGGGAGTACAGGCAACACGTTTGAGCAAGCTCGTCTGACCGCCGAGCTGTTTTTCCCGGATACACGCTGCCCACAAGGCAGATTGAAGAAGCTGACCTGGCCCGAACGTCCAGTACAAAGACGAGAAGCGCTGGCGAAACATTCTCATGAAGCTTGTGGCCGACCCTGAAAACGTCGGCAGTGGCCTCCAGGTTTTCGCCGCTTCTCTTCGTTGTGACGCTATTGCGTAGCAGTTATTCAACACGACTACATGCAACAGACGCGAGACCCCGTCATTTCGACGGCTGACCGCTGACGTCCTGGTTTCGGTGCCAGGGATCAACTAACCGATGGGCTACCTGTATTAGCGAATCAACTTTGAAAGATCACCAAATGGTCAAGGGGCTTAATATGAATCTGAACAATCAACCTACTATCGATGAACTGGCTCGTATGTTCGCTGCGCAGAAAGACAGCCACGACAGCCATATCCTGTGGATCAGCAAGTCGGGCCAGGTGCACATGGACAGCCTGTCGCCCCATGCTCACGAAGCAGAGTTCGACCAGAACAACCAGGACTTGCTGGCCCGACTGAAGATGTACCGTCGCGGCCAGGGTTATGTCGGCAAGAAAGCCGCAGCCGACAAGGACTTCATGGGTAATGTTCTGCAAACTCTGAAACAGGCGTGGGCATCGATGCAGAACCAGAACGAAGTTCGAGTGATTGATCGGTTCTACTGAGTAAGATTGAAAAAAGGGCCTGCTCCCATCAAGGAGCAGGCCCTTTTTTATGCATGGGTTTTCACACACGTTTAGTGAACACCCTAAATCCCTGTGGGAGCGGGCTTGCTCGCGAAGGGGCCATCACCTTCAACATCACTGTCGACTGACCCACCGCTATCGCGAGCAAGCTCGCTCCCACAGTTGAATGACGGTGACTAGGAAAGCTCTGCTCCCAACACCAACTCCACAAACGCCAGCGCCGCCGCACTGTGGTAATTATTGCGACGACGCAACAACGCCGCCCCGCGCTGCGGCGCTTCACCTTGCAATGGAATCTTGCGCAACGCTCGATCCTCGGTGGCAATCGCCTCCGGCAAAATGGTCGCGACCGCCGTATGGCGAATCACCTCCAGCAAGGTGCTCACCGAATTCACCTCGATCACCACTTTGGGCGTGATGCTTTGTTGGCGGAAGTATTCGTCGATGGACGATCGGGTAATGAATTCCGGCGCCAGCAACGCGAACTCCAGTTGCGCTACCTCGCTCGGCGCCAGCGCACCCTGGCTCTCGTAAAGCGGATGATCACGCCCGACCACAATCCCCAACGTCTCGATAAACGCCGGGATGCACTCGATCTCGGGGTTTCTGACTGGCGTAAAGGCAATAGCGATGTCCAGTGAGTCATCCGCCAGCCCGGCCTCGATGCCGTCCATGGACAGCTCGAAAATCTCCAGGTGGATGTTCGGGAACCGTGCTGTGTAATCGCGCACCAGCGGCCCCACCAGATACGCCATGAAAGTCGGCGTCATGGCCAGGCGCAAAGCGCCACGAGACAAATCCTTCACGTCATGCAGCGCGCGCTTACCCGCCTCCAGTTCCACCAACACCCGTCGGGCGCATTCGATGTAGGCCTCGCCCGCATCGGTGGGTTTGACCGTGCGCGAGGTGCGGTCGAACAAGGTCACGCCCAGGGTTTCTTCCAATTGGCGGATTTGCTGGGACAGAGTCGGCTGAGAAACGTGCAGCGCTTCGGCTGCGCGGGTGAAGCCGCCGTTATCAGCGACCGCGATCAAGTAACGCAGATGTCGGAGCAGCATGGGACATTCCATCTATAGGATGTGCTTATGCGCAACATTGTATATCGGTCTTGGACGCTATGAGTCAATCGGCAGAAGATTGCTCCACACACAGCAACCACCCAATAGCTCAACCCGATAGGAGTCACACCATGCAACAGTCCCACGCTTACAACGACCAGAGTCTGGCCCTGACCACTTCGATCCTTGATGCCAAGGCCCGCAAAAACCTGTCCTGGCAGGACCTGACCGATGGCACCGGCCTCGGCCTGGCCTACGTCACCGCTGCCCTGCTCGGCCAGCACCCGCTGCCGGAAGCCGCCGCCAAAGTGGTCGGCGAGAAGCTGGACCTAGACGCTGACAGCATCGCCCGTCTGCAAATCATCCCGCTGCGCGGCAGCCTGTCGGGTGTACCGACCGACCCGACCATTTACCGTTTCCACGAAATGATCCAGATCTACGGCACTACTTTGAAAGCCCTGGTTCATGAGCAGTTCGGCGACGGCATCATCAGCGCGATCAACTTCAAGCTCGACATGAAGAAAGTCGAAGACCCGGAAGGCGGCTCCCGCGCCGTGATCACCCTGGACGGCAAGTTCCTGCCACTGCGTCCTTTCTAAATCAGTACCGGCCCGCACTTAACGTGCGGGCCCACCACCCAAAACATTTCATTCACCAAATTCATCTGGAGGATGCCCCATGAAAAAAATTCTCTTCGCACTGTCGTTGATCGCCGGCCTGGCTGCCCAGGCTCAAGCCCAGGACGGCGCCGTTGCCTACCAGTACGGCATGGACCTGGACATCGCTCGGGTCGTGAACATCACCCCGGTCGCCGATGTTTGCGGTCCGACGCCGGTGGAGATGACCTACCTCGACTCCAAAGGCGTTACGCACATTTTGCAGTACAGCGAATTCGGTACCGGTTGCTCGAACTGAGTCGCCACGGTTCATCACTTTTGAGGAAGCAAACATGAAAGCGCTCATCGACGGTTTTTTGAAGTTCCAGAACGAAGCCTTCCCACAACGCACTGACTTGTTCAAACACCTGGCCACCACCCAGCACCCCGGCACCTTGTTCATCACCTGTTCCGACAGCCGCGTAGTGCCTGAACTGCTGACCCAGCAAGAACCCGGCGAACTGTTTGTGATCCGCAACGCCGGCAACATCGTCCCGTCCTACAGCCCGCATCCCGGTGGTGTATCGGCCACGGTCGAATATGCGGTCGCCGTGCTCGGCGTCACCGACATCGTGATCTGCGGCCATTCGGATTGCGGCGCCATGACCGCCGTTGCCAAGTGCAAATGCATGGATCACCTGCCCGCTGTCAGCGGCTGGTTGCAGCACGCGGAGTCGGCGAAAGTCATCAACGAATCTCGCCCTCACGCCAATGAAGCGGCCAAGGTCAGTTCGATGGTGCGCGAGAACGTGATCGCCCAACTTGCCAACATCCAGACTCACCCGAGCGTGCGTCTGGCCCAGGAAAAAGGTCAGTTGAACCTGCACGGCTGGGTGTACGACATCGAAACCGGTTCGATCGATGCGCTGGACGCCGACAGCCGCAGCTTTGTCTCCCTGGTTGAGCATCCGACCACCTGCGCGGTGTACGCCAAGGCCTCGCAAGTCGCCTGAACAACACCGTAAAGCGCTATGAATAAGCCCCAACCACTTGCTTCACTTTCATCAGCGCCCGTCGAAGCGTGTTGATGTCGACCGAACCAAGGGCTAGCCGAATAGCATGAGGGACATGGACTGACGTCGCAAAAGGTTCGGCAGTCGACACCGACACCTGCTCATGCAGCAACGCCATGGCGATCTGATCTGCCCTTGCCTCTTCCGACAAGGGCAGCCACACAAAGTAAGAAGACGGATGACGAACGTAACGCAGCCCGCTCAGCACCTCGTCGGCCAAGGCCTGTCGGGTCTGGGCATCGGCGCGTTTTTGCGCTTCCAGCAGCGTGACGGTACCGTCGTCGAGCCACGCCGTGGCAATCGCCGTCATCACCCCGGGGGTGTTCCAGGTCGTCGCCCGGATCGTGCGCTCCAGCGCCGGCACCCTTGACGCTGGCGCGGCGACGAAACCGACACGCAACCCGGTGGCGATACTCTTGGATAAGCCGGTCACGTAGACCGTCCTTTCGGGCGCTAACTCAGCCAATGGAGGTGGCGGCGCTTCAGCCAGAAACGCATAAGCGGCGTCTTCAATGATCAGCAGGTCATGCTGGCGCGCAATCGACACCAGGTGCTCGCGCTGATCGGCGGCCATCACCCAACCCAACGGGTTATGCAGGGTTGGCATGCTGTAGACAGCCCGGACCGAACGGCTTCGGCAGAGTTTTTCCAGGGCGGCGAGATCAGGCCCGGTGTCCGTGACCGGAATCGGCACCACCTCCAGATGCAGCGCTTCGGCCAGGACCTTGAACCCCGGATAGGTCAACGCATCGGCGGCGATCACGTCGCCGGGTTGCAGCAACCCCATCATCGTCACCGCCAACCCGTGCTGGGCACCACTGACAATCAGCACCTGTTCAGCCGCCACGTTCAAGCCGCGACTACGCAGATGTCGCGCCGCCGAAGCCCGTTCATGCAGACGCCCGGCGTGAGGCTGGTAGCGCAGATGAGATTCCAGATCACCGGACAACGCCAACTGGCGCAACGCCGTACGCAACAGATCAGCCTGGCCCGGCAACGACGGATAGTTGAAGTTCAGGTCCATCATCCCCGCGACAACACTCGGCTGATGCACGCCCAGACTCGGCGGCAGCGCCGTCTCCCGGACAAAGGTGCCGCGACCGGTTTCGCCGCTGACCAAACCCATGGCTTCCAGCTCGGCATAAACCCGACTGGCCGTGACCAGCGCCAGACCTTCCGTCGCCGCGAGCTGCCGGTGGGTCGGCAAGCGTGTACCGGGCGGCAATTGTCCTGAACGGATATCGGCGGCAAAACGGTCAACCAATGACTTGTACCGGGAGCGCGGCATCGGGAATGTATCCATGACAATTTTTTGATTGTCTTAATACTCAGTCATAGGATGCGCTTAACGCAACCCGCCACATCAGCCCTTTGCCCGGAGCGTGAATCCGATGGAACGTACCTCGAACCTGAACAGCCCGACGCTATCGAAAAAAGGCAGCAGCGGTTGGCTTAATGGACTGATCGGCGTGGTGATCTTCAGCGGCTCGCTGCCGGCCACCCGGGTGGCGGTGCTGGAGTTCGACCCGGTGTTTCTGACGGTGGCGCGCGCGACCATTGCCGGTGTCCTTGCGCTGTGCCTTTTGTGGCTGTTCAAGGAAAAGCGCCCGGCCCGGCATCAGATTGTGCCGTTGATCGTCGTCGCGCTGGGCGTGGTCCTCGGGTTCCCGCTGTTGACCGCGCTGGCCCTGCAATACGTGACTTCCGCTCACTCCATCGTCTTTATCGGCCTGCTGCCGCTGGCCACCGCGGTGTTTGGTGTACTGCGCGGTGGTGAGCGACCAAAGCGGGCCTTCTGGCTGTTCTCGATCCTCGGCAGTTTGCTGGTGGTCGGTTATGCGGTTTCTAAAGGACTGACCGCCTCGCCCAAAGGCGACCTGCTGATGCTGCTGGCGGTGGTGGTTTGCGGGCTCGGGTATGCCGAAGGGGCAAAACTATCCAGAACCCTCGGCGGTTGGCAGGTGATTTGTTGGGCGTTGCTGGTGTCGTTGCCGGTGATGGCGGCGCTGACCTGGTTTTTGCTGCCCGCGTCGTTTTCGACGGTCAGCACACCGGCCTGGCTGAGCCTGGCGTATGTGTCGCTGTTCAGCATGCTGATCGGTTTCGTTTTCTGGTATCGCGGGCTGGCCCAAGGCGGAATTGCCGCCGTGGGCCAGCTTCAGTTGCTGCAACCGTTTTTTGGCTTGGCGCTGGCCGCCACGCTACTGCACGAGCAGGTCAGCCTGGGCATGCTGGGGGTCACCGTTGCGGTGATCCTTTGTGTGGCCGGGGCGAGGAAGTTTTCCCGCTGATCACCTGACTCATTCGTCAGGACTACCCGGTTTGAACACATGCGTGCGCAAGCCACTGGCATCGACGTCGATGACACCCGGAACCGAGCGAGCCAGGTCAACTGCCTGCTCACTTTGTCGATGAGTGTCGACCATGCCGCTCAGCAGCACTTCGCCGCCATGGGTTTTGACGTGGATATGCAGGCCAAAGATGGGTTCGGCCTTGGTCAGGGCCGACTTCACCTTGGCAGTCAGCAATGTATCGTGAGCGACCATGGCCAGGTCATGAGAATAATGTTCAAAGGAATGAAGTTTCATGGTGCAACCCTCTGTCACGCAAAAACAGACACATTAATTATAGTGCGCCTGTGGTTTGCGGCTGGAGCGTTCAGCGTTTGACTGACAAATCTATCTGAGTCATGCGGCTGCGAATGGTGAACACGCCATCGCCCGACAGAATCGCGCTGCGAGCGAACAGGCGACCGCTCTCCCAGTTCGAAAGCCCCAGTTCCGGCTTGTTCAGCGCGTACTGGCCGTCGACCCAACGGGTGATGCCGTTGCCGACAAATGGCGCATTCACCGCGTTGTAGAAACGCTCATGAGCCTCGGCGTTTTCACTGATCAGCGACACGGTGAATTGCGGGCTGTAGCGATTGAATAACGTAATGGCCTGGTCCAGGTCGTCGACGATTTTCAGGCTGACTTCCGGGGTTTCTTCCCATTCCCACTCGCGACCCAATTGATCCTCCGCCAGCGGCTCGGCCAATGCTTCGGTCACATAGCCTTCGGCGCGGTAGACCTCGACGCTGGCGCCCTGCCAATCGCTCGGCAAGTACGACTCGCTGCCTTCGACGATGTGCAATTTGCAGCCCTGGCCACGGGCAGTGCCGGCCTGTTGCAGCGCATCGAGAAACAGCGGCACCAGTTCGGCAGCACGGTCGTGCTGGATCAGGCAGACGTTCAGGGTGTTGCAGACCTTGCGATCCAGCGAGTTGCGCACCACGGCGGCAAAACGCGTGGCATCAGCGTCTTTATCGGCGATCAGCCAGGCACCGCCAGTGCCGTGCAGGCTGACGGCGGTGCCGGCCTGTTGGGCGATGCTGCCCAGTTGGCTGACGGCCCGGCCCGAACCCCGGGCCACGGCCAACGACAAACGTCGGTCAGCAAACATCGCCCAACCGGCCGCGTGATTGACGCTTTCAACCAGCGACACCGCACCGGCCGGCAACCCGGCGTCGGCCAGCGCCGGGTTCAAGGCGTGGGTGACGATGGCTTGCGCTGTGCCCAACGCATCGCTGCCAATGCGCAGCACGGCGGTGTTGCCGGTGCGCAGTACGCCAGCGGCGTCGGCAAAGACGTTCGGTCGGCCTTCGAAGACGAAAGCGACGATGCCCAGCGGCGACACCACTTGCTCGACTTTCCAGCCGTCATGCTCGACGCAACTGATGACTTTGCCACGGGTGGCCGTCGCATCGCGCCAGGCACGCAGGCCTGCGATCATGTCGCGGCGCATGCGTTCGTCGGCCAGCAACCGCGTGGTGGAACGCCCGCGGGCCTTGGCGCGCTCGATGTCGGCCAGGTTGGCGGCCTCGATCAAGGCCCAGCAGGCCGGGGTTTCCAGGCGCTCGGCAAACCGATCAAAGAACTCGCTGATGGCTTCATCCGACACTGCCGACATCGCGGTAAACGCCGTTTGTGCGCGCTCAATCGCCACCGCCGCCGCTTGCTGGTCCACCACCGGGATCAGCAACAGCTCACCGCTGACCTGCTCCACCAGCAGATGGTCACCGGGCTGAAAGCGTGCCGCCAATTCGGGGCTGACCACCGAGACACGGTTACCGGCAAAAGGAATCGGCGTACCAGCGACGAGACGTTCGAGCATCAGGGACATGAAGCAGTTTCACCATGCAGTGGGCGGCCGGAAAATGTATAGCAAATTTGCCGAAGCGTCATTACCGACGCCCGCCCACACCGCTTTAGAACACCGACCAGCCGATCCGCTGACTCAACAACTCCAGCGCCGCCATCCCGGCAAGCGAGTTGCCGGCGGCGTTCAATTCCGGCGACCAGACGCACACTGTGAACTGCCCCGGCACCACCGCGACAATCCCGCCGCCCACACCGCTCTTGCCGGGCAATCCGACGCGGTAAGCAAAGTTACCGGCTTCGTCGTAGAGACCGCTGGTGGCCATGATCGAGTTGACTTGCTGGGTCTGGCGGGCGGTGAGGATTTGATCGCCGCTGTGTTTGCAGAAACCGTCGTTGGCCAGGAAGCAGAACGCTCGCGCCAGGTCCACGCAACTCATGCGCAGCGCGCAGTGGCTGAAATAGCTGCGCAGCACGGCTTCGACATCATTGTGGAAGTTGCCGAACGACTGCATCAGGTACGCCATGGCGGCGTTGCGAGCGCGGTGTTGGTATTCGGATTCGGCGACCTTGCCGTCCACCATGATTTGCGGGTTGCCGGACAAGCGCCGGACAAAATCGCGCATCGACAGGGCCGGCGCGGCGAAACGTGACTGGTTGATGTCGCAGATCACCAGCGCCCCGGCGTTGATGAACGGATTGCGCGGGCGGCCGCGTTCGAATTCCAGCTGCACCAGCGAGTTGAACGGCTGGCCGGATGGCTCGTGGCCCAAGCGTTCCCAGATCGCTTCGCCGGAGTGTTCGATGGCTTGCACCAGGCTGAACACCTTGGAAATACTCTGCACCGAGAACAGCGTGTGCGCGTCGCCGGCGCAGTACAGCTCGCCGTCATTGCCATACACAGCAATCCCCAGTTGATTGGCCGGCACGGTACCAAGGGCAGGAATGTAGTCAGCCACCTTGCCCTGGCCGATCAGGGGACGAACTGCGTCAAGAATCTCGTTCAACAGCGCTTGCATGCCGGGTTCCGAAGTCTCGCCCCATGGGATTGCGGGGTCACAGACGCTAGACGCCGCTGGTGCGAGGTAGATCACAGTTTAGTTCGTGAATGTTGCAGCGCCCTTCACCACTTATCCCTTGTGGGAGCGAGCCTGCTCGCGAAAACGGTCTATCAGAACAACATTGATGCAGCATGTGCCGGCGTCTTCGCGAGCAAGCCCGCTCCCACATTGGTATTGGGGTGGTTGGAAGTGCCGGGCTTTGCCGGGTTATGGTAACGGTCGTTGAAACGGCGGCTGTTCACTGGCCAGCCGATTGGTCTACATTGGGTGAACTTGCCCAGGGCACTGTCACACTGACTGACACACCCACTTAATAAGCTGCAACCTCCCCCCACTTGCGAAGACAGGAGCCACCATGAGCGTGACCACCCAATGGATCGAAATCGATAGCCCCGAAGGCAAATTCGGCGCTTACCTGGCCATCCCCCATACCCAAAAAGGCCCGGGGATCGTGCTGATTCAGGAGATTTTCGGCGTCAACGAACACATCCGCTCGGTCGCCGAACAATATGCGGCCGACGGCTACCTGGTGATTGCACCGGATCTGTTCTGGCGCAGCGGCCCGCGCATCGAGCTGGGCTACGACGAAGCCGGCTGGAAACGTGCGGTTGAATTAATGAATGCCACCGACGTGAATGCAGCTCAAGCCGACATCAAGCTAGCCATCGATGCCCTGCAAGCCCAACCGGGCCTGGATGGCGGCATCGCGTCCATCGGTTACTGCTTCGGCGGCTTGCTTTCGTACCACACCGCCGCCAACGGTTTCGTGGACGTGGCCATCGCCTATTACGGCGGCGGCATCCAGAACCAGTTGGACCGTGCCGATGAAATCGAGGTGCCGTTGCTGATGCACTTCGGTGAAGCGGACAGCCACATCTCCCTGGAAGCCGTGGAGAAAATCGCCGAGCGTTTCGACACCAACGACAACGTTGAAATCGTCGTGTATCCGGAAGCCGAGCACGGTTTCAACTGCTCGCACCGCGAGAGCTATAACCAGCGTGCAGCGGTTGAGGCTCACGGCAACACCCTGATTTTCCTGGGTATGGAACTGTAAAAACCTCCAGGAGCAAGCCTGCTCGCGAAGGCGATGCATCAGTCGAGATCCACGTCGCCTGACACGCCGTCATCGCAAGCAGGCTCGCTCCCACCGTTCGCGGCTCTTACTTGATCAACGCCCGTCATTGAGGGTTAGCCGTGGTCAGCCCCCCCGCAAAGACTGCACACCCATCCTTGTCCATTCCGCGCACGGTCTGGGCCTTGGGTTTTGTCAGTCTGTTCATGGACGTGTCATCCGAGTTGGTGCACAGCCTGCTACCGGTATTCCTGGTCACCACGTTAGGCGCCAGCGCCTTGACCGTCGGGGTGATCGAAGGCATCGCCGAAGCGACTGCCATGCTGGTCAAGGTGTTCTCTGGCGCCATCAGCGACTTTATTGGCCGGCGCAAAGTCCTGTTGTTGATCGGCTATGGACTGGCCGCGCTGTCTAAACCGCTGTTCCCACTGGCGCACTCTGTAGAACTGGTGTTCAGCGCACGCTTTCTGGATCGCATCGGTAAAGGGATTCGTGGCGCTCCGCGCGATGCCTTGATCGCCGATGTGTCACCGCCGGAGATCCGCGGTGCGTGCTTTGGTCTGCGTCAGTCGATGGATACCGTTGGGGCGATACTTGGCCCGCTGTTGGCAGTTGTGCTGATGCTTTGGCTTGGGCAAATCCAGCTCGTGCTGTGGTTCGCCGTGATTCCGGCCGTCATCGCGGTGGCACTGATTGTCGGTGGCATAACAGAACCGGTCCAGGTTGGCGATGAACACCGATTCCGCTCGCCAATCCACTGGAGCGTCCTGCGAAGTTTTTCATCCGGTTACTGGTGGGTCGTCATTATTGGCGGGCTGTTTACCCTTGCCCGCTTCAGCGAAGCCTTTCTGATATTGAAAGCGCAACGGGCAGGCCTGTCGATCACTTGGGTGCCGATGGTGATGGTAGTCATGTCGTTGTTCTATGCCCTGTCGGCCTACCCTGCCGGTTGGCTGTCAGACCAAATCAGCCGCACAACACTGCTCTGCGTCGGCATGGGACTGCTGATCCTGGCGGACCTTGTATTGGCGTACTCAAACTCGGTCATGACGATGATGCTGGGTGTGGCCTTGTGGGGCCTGCATATGGGGTTCAGCGAAGGCATCCTTGCCACGTTGATCGCCGACACCGCGCCCGCCCATCTCAAGGGCACGGCGTTCGGTCTGTTCAATCTGGTCAGCGGCGCATGCCTGTTGATCGCTAGCGTTCTGGCGGGTTGGCTATGGCAAGCCTCAGGCTCGCAATCGACCTTTACCGCCGGGGCGGTGCTGGCCGCCGCGTCGTTGTTGCTACTGCTGATCCGCAAGCGTCGGTGAGTGCCATACTTTCTCAACGCACCTCAACAGCGTCATACCGCCAGCAGCAACGGTGCGGATGCCCCCAATAGACGCAACCGTTCAAGGTCAGGAATACGGCTACACAGGCAAACAGTTTCAAAGGGCGGGACATGGTCGATTCCTCTTGGGTCAATCATAAATGCCGGCACAAAACGCTGCGCTGGCGGTTATTGATTGAACGGGTTGCCCTCCGATATCCGTCGCGCCCCAACCTGAAAAAAATTTCATATTCCGTGCGACGGATCTTTTGCTGATCCGGCGTTCAACTCATCAGCAACATCCACTTTCGGATGCAAGCCTTGAGGAGTTGTCATGAAAGTTGTGCACCCCCTGATCAAGTTGCGGCAGATTTTGCTCATTCCCCTGGCGCTGGCGGCGCTGGCGAGCACGCCGGTGTTTGCTCAGCCCGAGATCATCATTCGCCAGGCGCCACCGCCCGTGCGCATGGAGCAGGTGCCCATGGCACGTCCCGGTTATGCCTGGGATAACGGCCACTGGCGCTGGGACGGTCGCGGTTATGTCTGGGCGCCCGGTCATTGGCAGCGGATGCACCACGGCGGACGCTGGATGCCCGGTCATTGGGAAGCGCGCGGGCCGAACTGGTACTGGATCGAAGGGCACTGGGTACGTTGATCCCACGGGTGTATCGGCACGGGACGAACCGGGTTCGCCCCCTTCCCTGCCCGGCACAATCTGATCCCGCCACCGGACCGAGAGCTGTCATTTGAACGAAACTGATCCGGACGTCGAGTTGTTGGCCCGTATCGGCAACAACGAGGCACAGGCCGTCAACGAGATGGTGTCGCGCAAGCTGCCCCGTCTACTGGCACTCGCCAGTCGTTTGCTGGGCGATGCCGATGAAGCGAAAGACGTCGCTCAGGAAAGCTTTCTGCGGATCTGGAAACAGGCCGCGAACTGGCGTAGCGGGCAGGCACGGTTTGACACCTGGTTGCATCGGGTCGCGCTCAATCTGTGCTACGACCGCTTGCGCAGTCGCAAAGAACAACCCCTGCCAGACAACGATGAGTTGCCCGAGCCGGTGGACCCTGCGCCGCTGCCGGAAGAGCAACTGGAAGCCAGCGCGCGCAACGAACTGATGGCGGCTGCACTGGCCGCGTTGCCCGACCGCCAGCGCGAAGCCATCGTGCTGACTTATTACCAGGACCTGTCGAACATCGAGGCGGCGGCGCTGATGAACATTACCGTCGATGCACTGGAAAGCCTGCTGTCGCGGGCACGGCGCAACTTGCGCAATCATCTGGTCGATGCCCACGACCCCGCGCGCCTAAGGAGGGGAAAAAGATGACGCCCGAACGGTTCACTCATCTGGCCGATGCCTACGGCGCCGACCTGCAACGCTGGCCCGCCTCTGAGCGCGCCGGCGCTCAGGCGTTACTCGCCGAGGGCAACGCCGAGTTACTTGAAGCCTTGAACCAGGCGCGCTGGCTCGATGGTCTGCTCGATAGCCATCGGGTCGCCGCACCGACGCCGGAGCTGATTCGGCGCATCGTCGCATCAGCGCCAGCGGCCGCACCGCCGTCGTTCTGGGGCCGGCATCCGGGCTGGCTGTCACGTATCGGTTTCGTCGGCGCTGGCCTGGCCGGCATTGCGGCGGGGATGCTGGTGGTTTCATTGGGCCTGCCGTTGCCGAGCTCATCCGAAGCCCTGCCCAGCATTTTTGAGCAGAGCGATGCCGATATCGTCATGAGTATCAACGCCGAGGAGAGTGACCAGTGACCCAGCCACCCAAGCATTTCAAAGCCCTGCTGGCGGTGTCGCTAGTGCTCAACGTGTTCCTGATCGGCGGCGCGGTCGGCGGTTACTATCAGTGGCACAGCCAAGCCAAACCCGCGCTGGTATTGCCGCAACACGGCGTGCGCCAGGTGATGTTGCAGTTGCCGCCCGCCAAACGCCATCAACTGCGCCAGTTGCTGCGCCAGACTCGAGACGAGAATCAGGCATTGATCGCCGCCAGCCGCGATGCGCGGCTCGACGTGGTGCGTCAGCTACAAGCGCCGACGCTGGATCGCGCCGCGCTGGACAGCGATCTGGCCAAGGCCCGTGACGCGGACATCACGCTGCGGGCGAAGGTCGACGCCAACCTGGCGGACTTCGCCGCCACATTGCCGGCCAAAGAGCGGCAAACTCTCGCTGATTCGCTGTATGCGCGGGGTAACGCCAAGGGCAAGGCCGCCAACAAGAATTAGCCGCTGGCGACGGATTTTCCGTCGGCCGACGTTAAACCTTTGCGAGCCTGCCACTCAGGCGCTCGCAAGTATGAAAACCAGGAATCCAGCCATGCTGCGAACATTCAAGACGCTCATCGTCGCCAGTCTCACGGCGATTACCCTGTCAGGCTGCATCGTCGAGCCAGCACGCCCGCACCGGCCGCCGCCGCTGGTTGAAGTCGTGCCGGTCATGCCAGCACCGGGTTACCACTGGGTAGCCGGGCATTATCGTTGGGGGCACAATCAGTGGATGTGGGTGCCGGGGCATTGGCGGGCTTACTGAATAGGCGCTGATGGCCCCTTCGCGAGCAAGCCCGCTCCCACATTGGATCTGTGTCGGTCATACATCCTCTGTGGGAGCGGGCTTGCTCGCGAAGGCGGACTGACAGTCAGTGCAGATATTGCACCCTCGCCGATAACCCATCATTTCTTTCGATCATACAAATCACCAAAGCGAATTTTTCATTTCGCCTCGACCTGTTCACGATAGCCGCTCCCCTAACCGCTCGGACGACTCTGTCATGAACTTCAATTTGGCGATTGCCTGCATGATCGTGGTGTCTTTCGCCATTGCGCTGAGTCACGTCTGAGCGAGAAACGCTACTTCGCCGAACCGTCATGGGGTTTGTAAAACGTGAACAGCCCGACCTGGGCGGTTTTGATGTATTGATGCGCCCAATTCGGCTTCACCGTCCTGTCATGGAAATACATCGCGCCGTGGGTGCGATCCGGTAGCTGTTTGTTCAGCGCCTTTCTGGCGATTTCCTTGGCGATCGCGTAAGGCGCTTCTTCCTGGGCCGTGTCTGGCTTGCCGTCACACCACCAGGAAAACTGGCAGGCATGCTTTTCCGAGCCTTGCTTGACGATCCCGCATACCGTATCCGGAAAGCCCTCGTGCCCGAGGCGATTCATTACCACGTTGGCAACGGCCTCCATGGCGGCGGAGTCCTTGCCTTTGGCCTCCCAATAAATGGAGCGGGCCAGGCAGGTGATGGCCTCGTCCATTGGCGCGGTGCCCGTCGGGTCGACGGCCTGGACTTCGGACTGAGTGATGGTCTCGGCCTTTTTCGGCGCCGGTGCTTCACCGCCCTTCTCGGCCGCTTTCTGTTCCAGGACCTGGGCCTTGTCCACCGCGACTTCTTTTTTTTGCTCCTGGTCATCAGCGATGACCTGGCCTGCAAGCAGGGTAAGGGCGAGGCAGGTTGCTATCCACGGGAGGCGCATGATGGGCAGGATCTGTAGGACGTCGATGGCCGACTTCGCTTAATTGTAGCCGGCAAATCGCGCCATCAAACGCCCCACAAACGGCAAAAACCCGTTGCCCTGTGAGGGGCGAAATCGCGCATCATGGGCGCAGTCCGTTCAAGGGGGATTTTCATGCGCGTTCTATCATCCGTTTTGCGTGTTGCGGCGTTGTCGTCGGGCCTGGTGTTTGCCACGTCGGCCCTGGCCACTGACGAGACGCAGTTGGTTCAGTCGATCAACACCTATCGCAGCCAGGCACAGCGCTGCGGCGGCCAGGCTTCGCCGGAGCTGCCACCGCTGGCAGCCGATCCGCGCCTGATCCTGCCCGCCAGCGGCGCCGTTGACCTGCAGCAGTCGATGGCCCGTGCGGGCTATCCGATGGTCAACGTGCAGGCGATCACCCTGTCCGGCCCGCGTGATGCGCAGTCGGCCATGAAGGCTGTGCAGGAGAGCTTCTGCCAAGTGGTGCTGAACCCGCAATTCATTGATGTCGGGGTCAGCCGCGCTGGCAGCGAATGGCGCATCGTGCTCGCTCGTCCGCTGTTGAGCGGGCGTCTGGGCGACGCCTCGGCCGAAGGCCAAAAACTCCTCGAACTGCTCAACGCCGCCCGCGCCCAGCCGCGGCAGTGCGGCGGCCAACCGTTTGCCGCCACCGCGCCACTGGCCTGGAATGCCACGCTGGGCACTGCCGCCGAAGCTCACAGTCGGGACATGGCCAACAACAATTACTTCGACCACAAGGACCGCACGGGCGGCACGCCGGGCGACCGCGCTGAACTCGCCGGCTACAGTTACCAGCAAATCGGCGAAAACATCGCCGCCGGGCAAGACACCATCCGCAAAGTCGTCGATGGCTGGCTCGGCAGCCCAGGGCACTGCGCCAACCTGATGAACCCGCAGTTCCGTGAACTGGGCGCAGCGTATGCGGTGGACCCGAAGAGCGATGCGGGGATTTACTGGACGGCGATGTTTGGTACTCAATAAATCTCCAGCGCACTCCTCCCCCTGTAGGAGCGAAGCTTGCTCGCGAAGACGGCGGCACATCCTGCGACGATGTGACAGACATACCGCTTTCGCGAGCAAGCTTCGCTCTACAGTTCTGACGATTCATGAGCCATACGCATAACTCTATAGACGAATAACGCAAAAACATTTCGCTCGCGCGCAGGTCACTCTTACTAACGAGTACCGCCATGGCGCAGGCACGTTGCTGCGCGAAAAACGCCAGATAGAGGAATCGACCCCATGGACGCCCGTGAGCAGAAGCCGATTTCCCGCCGCACCTTTCTAATTATCGGCGCCGTGACCGCGACGGCCATCGCCCTGCCGCCCTTCATCTGCGCGCAAGCCAGTGCCGCCAACGCCGCGCGGCCGGTCCTGTCAAAACTGTCCATCGAGGTCAACGGCGAACTGCACGACATGGACCTCGATACCCGTACCACCCTGCTCGACGCGCTACGTGAGCACCTCCAACTGACCGGCACCAAAAAGGGTTGCGACCACGGCCAGTGCGGCGCCTGCACGGTGATTGCCGATGGTCGGCGGATCAATTCGTGCCTGACCCTGGCGGTCATGCACCAGGGCTCGAAAATCACCACCATCGAGGGCCTTGGCAGTCCTGAAAAACTTCACCCGATGCAAGCGGCCTTCATCAAGCACGATGGTTACCAGTGCGGGTATTGCACGCCGGGGCAAATCTGTTCCGCTGTCGCCGTGCTGGAGGAAATCCGCCAAGGGATTCCCAGTCATGCCAGCCCCAGCCTTACCGAACCACCCCGGCTGATCGCCAGTGAATTGCAGGAACGCATGAGCGGCAATATCTGCCGCTGTGGTGCGTACTCCAACATCATCGAGGCCATCACCGACGTTGCGCAGGCTAGCGCATGAGACCCTTTACCTATTCTCGCGCCCAGTCCCCGACCGAAGCCGCGGCATTGGCGGCGCAGATCAACGGCTCGCAGTTCATTGCCGGCGGCACCAATCTGCTGGACCTGATGAAGCTGAACATCGAGACGCCGACGCACCTGATCGACGTCAATGGCCTTGCTCTTGACCGGATTGAAGCCACGCCTGAGGGTGGTTTGCGAGTCGGAGCACTGGTACGAAACACCGACCTGGCTGCCGACCCGCGGATCAGAAAGGACTATGCGGTGCTCTCCCGCGCCCTGCTCGCCGGCGCTTCCGGCCAGTTGCGCAATGTCGCCACCACCGCCGGCAACCTGCTGCAACGCACCCGTTGCCCGTACTTCTATGACACGAATCAGGCCTGCAACAAGCGCCAGCCCGGCAGTGGTTGTTCGGCCATCGGCGGATTCAGTCGCCCGCTCGGGATCATCGGCGTCAGCGAAGCCTGCATCGCCACCCATCCCAGCGACATGGCGGTAGCAATGCGGCTGCTCGACGCACAGGTCGAGACAGTCCGCCCGGACGGCAGCACCCGAAGCATTCCGATTGCAGACTTGCATCGCCTACCGGGCAATACACCGAACATCGAAACCACCCTCGGCGCGCACGAGTTAATCACCGCCGTCACGCTGCCCGCACCACTCGGCGGCACGCACATTTACCAAAAGGTTCGCGACCGCGCCTCTTACGCCTTCGCCCTGATCTCGGTGGCTGCGGTCATTCAGAACGATGGCTCAGGCCGTATCGCGCTCGGCGGCGTCGCGCACAAACCCTGGCGCAACGAGAGCGCCGAAGCTGCGATGTCCCAAGGCGCAAAAGCGGTCACGGCGCAGTTGCTCGCCGGGGCCACACCCACCGATCAAAACGCCTTCAAGCTGACGCTGGTCGAGCGCACGCTCGCTTCGGTGATGGCGCAAGCGAGGACTCACGCATGAAGTTCGAGACCCCGGCCGGCACCAACCCCATCGACCAGATGAAGGTAGTCGGCAAGCCAACGACACGTATTGAAGGGCACTTGAAGACCACAGGACGCGCGCCTTACGCCTACGAACACCACGACGTCGCCTCGAACCCGGCTTATGGCTTCGTGGTCGGCTCGGCCATCGCCAAGGGCCGCATCACATCGATGAACCTTGAAGAGGCGAAGTCCGCGCCGGGGGTGATTGCGATTGTCACCGCCGCGAATGCGGGAAAACTCGGCAAGGGCAAATACAACACCGCAAAACTGCTCGCCGGACCCGACATCGAGCATTATCACCAGGCCGTCGCATTAGTCGTGGCTGAAACCTTCGAACAAGCGCGGGCCGCCGCGCAGTTGCTCGACATCACCTACGCCAGTACCGACGGCGCCTTCGATCTCGCCAGCATTCGCGACTCCGGTTTGGAACCCAAGGATATGCCAGATGTTGTCCACGGCGATTTCGAGGGCGCATTTGCCGCCGCGCCGGTGCAACTGGATGCGACCTACACCACCCCCGACCAGGCCCACGCGATGATGGAGCCCTTCGCCTCAATGGCGGTCTGGAACGGCGATCAACTGACGGTATGGACCTCCAATCAAATGATCGACTGGGCCGCTACCGACATCGCGACCACATTGGGCATGCCCAGGAAAAACCTGCGGTTGATCTCGCCCTACATCGGCGGCGGTTTCGGCGGAAAACTGTTTCTCAGGGCTGATGCGGTGCTCGCCGCCCTCGGCGCGCGTATGGCCGGCAGGCCGGTGAAAGTGGCGCTGACCCGGCCACTGATGTTTAACAACTCGACGCACCGTCCCGCCACCATTCAGCGAATCCGTATCGGCACCACGCGCGACGGCAAAATCACCGCCATCGCCCACGAAGGCTGGTCGGGCGACTTGCCCGGCGGCAAAGTCGAGCGGGCTGCACAGCCAAGCAAATTGCTGTACGCCGGGGCCAACCGCGTGGTTTCCATGCGCCTCACCACCCTCGACCTGCCTGAGGGCAACGCCATGCGCGCACCGGGTGAAACCCCAGGGTTGATGGCACTGGAAATCGCCATGGACGAAATGGCCGAAAAACTGAACCTCGACCCCATCGAGTTCCGCATCCTCAATGACACCCAGGTCGACCCGACCAATCCAGAACGGCGTTACTCGCAGCGGCAACTGATCGAATGCCTGCGCACCGGCGCCGAACATTTCGACTGGAGCCAGCGTCACCCACAACCTGGCACACAACGTGACGGTCGCTGGCTGATAGGCATGGGTGTCGGCGTGGCTTTTCGCAATAACAATCTGGTGAAGTCCGGGGCACGGGTTCGGCTTGATGGCCAGGGCACGGTGACCGTGGAAACCGACATGACCGATATCGGCACCGGCAGCTACACGATCATTGCTCAGACGGCAGCGGAAATGATGGGCGTGCCGCTGGATAACGTGGTCGTGCGCCTGGGCGATTCGAGCTTTCCGGTGTCGTCCGGTTCTGGCGGCCAGTTCGGCGCAAACTGCTCGACGGCGGGCGTCTATGCCGCTTGCGTCAAGCTGCGCGAAGCGGTCGCGCAACGGCTGGGCATGAACGCAGAGGATGCGCTGTTCACCGATGGCCAGGTGCATGCCAGCGATAAAAGCGTGCCGTTGCGCGATGCCGCGCAGGCCGGAGAAATAGTCGCCGAAGACTCGATCGAGTTTGGTGATCTGGCCAAACAGTTCCAGCAATCGACCTTTGGCGCACACTTTGTCGAAGTCGCAGTCGACAGCGCCACCGGGGAAATCCGCGTACGCCGCATGTTGGCCGTGTGCGCCGCCGGGCGAATCCTCAACCCGACCTCGGCGCGCAGCCAGGTGATCGGCGCGATGACCATGGGCGTGGGCGCGGCGTTGATGGAAGAGCTGGCCGTGGACAAGCGCCAGGGCTTTTTCGTCAATCACGACCTGGCTGGCTACGAGGTGCCGGTGCATGCGGACATCCCGCATCAAGAAGTGATTTTCCTCGATGAAACCGACCCTTATTCGTCGCCGATGAAGGCAAAAGGTGTCGGCGAACTGGGGTTGTGCGGCGTCAGTGCGGCCATCGCCAACGCGGTCTACAACGCCACCGGCGCCCGGGTTCGGGAATACCCGATCACGCTGGACAAGATCCTGGATAAATTGCCCGCGATGATCTGAAGGGGTTATTGCGCGGCAGGGTATTGCGTGTCGCTGACCTGCTCCATCCAGTCCGCCACTTTGCCGTCCTGCACTTCGGCAATCGCGATGTGGGTCATGGCGGTGGTAGCGGTGGCGCCATGCCAATGTTTCACATGGGGTGGAATCCATACGGTGTCGCCCGGCCGGATTTGTTGAACGGATTTGTTCAATTCCTGCACCCAACCCAAGCCTGCGGTGACGATCAACGTCTGCCCTAGCGGATGAGCGTGCCAAGCCGTCCGGGCACCGGGTTCGAAGGTGACTGTGGCGCCGCTGACCTGAGCCGGTTCGGTGCCTTTGAACGGCGCATCGACACGCACGGTCCCGGTGAAATAGTCGGCGGGGCCTTTGGCCGAAGGTTGAGAGCCATTGGGGGTAACGGTCAGCATCGGGGTCTCCTGAGCCTATGAAAGTGCGTTCAATCTATCAGCCGCGTATTCTCCTGATTAGCCGCTACAATTCGAAAAGACTTATGAGGGGGACTCATGGATGTTGCGGGAAAACGCCAATGATCTGCTCGCCTTCCTGGCGGTTGCGCGGGAGCGGAGTTTCACCAAGGCCGCCGCCAAACTGGGGGTTTCACAATCGGCGCTGAGCCATACGATTCGTGGCCTGGAAGCGCGACTGGGATTGCGTCTGCTGACCCGCACCACCCGCAGCGTGTCGCCGACCGAAGCCGGGCAACGGCTGATGGAAACCATCGGCCCGCACTTCGAAGAAATCGAAATTGAGCTGGCGGCCCTTAGCGACCTGCGCGACACACCGGCCGGCAATATTCGCCTCAACGCGATGGACCACGCGCTGGAGTTCATCCTGTGGCCGGTGTTGAAACCGTTCCTGGCGAAATACCCGGACATCTCGGTCGAAGTCTGTTGCGACTACAGCTTTGTCGACATCGCCGCGCAAGGTTTCGATGCCGGTGTGCGCCTGGGCGAAGACGTCGCCCAAGGCATGATCGCCACCCGTATCGGCCCAGACATGCGCATGGCCGTGGTGGGTTCGCCGGCCTACTTTACCGACCGCTCGAGTCCCCAGACACCTCGCGACCTGACTGAGCATCAATGCAACAACCTGCGGCTGCCCACCAACGGTGGCTTGTACGCCTGGGAGTTTAAAAAGGCCGGGGAAAGCCTGAATGTTCGGGTGTCTGGCCAGGTGACGTTCAACGGTGTTTATCAACTCCTGAACGCGGCGCTGGATGGATTCGGCTTGAGTTACATCCCTGAAGACCTGGTGGCGCCGCACCTGGCGGATGGCCGATTGGTGCGAGTGCTTGAAGATTGGTGCCCACAGTTTGCCGGTTTCCACCTCTACTACCCGAGCCGCCGGCAGGCGTCACCGGCGTTTGCGCTGTTGCTGGATGCGTTGCGTTATAAGGGCTGAAGCGCCCCACACCTGAGCATTCACCAAAACCTGTGGTGAGGGGGCTCGCCCCCGTTCGACTGCGAAGCAGTCGCAATAGCTGCTTGCACGGTAAGACTGGAAGAATGCCGGGGCCGCTTCGCGACCCAACGGGGGCAAGCCCCCTCGCCACAGGGTTTGCCTGGCTAGAGTTCTCACAGGTGGCTCGATTCATGAGCCACCCTAATAGGGTAAATGCCTTTTAGCTGACTAATCTCTGAACCGCCGGGCCTCTAAAATGGCGCACCGCGCTGCCATTTCGAGAGGTCCGCCCCTGCCCGACACCCACGACGCCCACCTCACGCCCCTAGCCGACTATCCGAACCGGCCCTTCCCCGCTACTGTAAGCAACCCGCCGGTCTCTGAAAAAAGGCTCCTCTCTTGAGTGACGTACTCGAACAGGCTCAACCAAAACCTCAGGCAATTCCCCTGCGCGAAGCCTTCCTCTTCTGGCTCAAACTCGGTTTCATCAGTTTCGGCGGCCCGGCCGGGCAGATTTCGATCATGCACCAGGAACTGGTCGAGCGCCGACGCTGGATCTCGGAGCGGCGCTTTCTGCATGCACTCAACTACTGCATGCTGCTGCCGGGCCCGGAGGCGCAGCAGTTGGCGACCTACATCGGCTGGCTGATGCACCGGACCTGGGGCGGCGTGATTGCCGGTGTGCTGTTTGTGCTGCCGTCGCTGTTCATCCTGATCGGGTTGTCGTGGATGTACATCGCCTTCGGCGACGTGCCGGTGGTGGCCGGGCTGTTTTATGGAATCAAACCCGCGGTGACTGCGATTGTGCTGCAAGCGGCCCATCGAATCGGCGGACGGGCGCTGAAGAACAACTGGTTGTGGGGCATCGCGGCGGCATCGTTCGCGGCGATTTTCGCCTTCAATGTGCCGTTTCCGTTGATTGTGCTGGGGGCTGCGGTTATCGGTTATCTCGGCGGACGTCTGGCGCCGGAAACGTTCAAGACTGGCGGCCACGGTGCAGCGCAAAAATCCTACGGCACGGCATTGATTGATGACGACACCCCGACACCTGAACATGCGCGTTTCAGCTCGATAAAACTGTTGCGACTGTCCGTCGTCGGCGCCGTTTTGTGGCTGGTGCCAATGGGCATTCTCACCGCGCTGTTCGGTTGGGATGGCACCTTTACCCAGATGGGCTGGTTCTTCACCAAAGCCGCATTGCTGACGTTTGGCGGCGCCTACGCCGTGCTGCCGTATGTGTATCAGGGCGCGGTCGGCCATTACGGCTGGCTCACGCCGACGCAGATGATCGATGGCCTGGCACTGGGCGAAACCACCCCCGGACCGCTGATTATGGTGGTGGCGTTCGTCGGTTTCATCGGCGGCTATGTGCAACAGGTGTTCGGTGCCGACCACGTGTTCCTGGCCGGCGCCCTCGCCGCCACGCTGGTGACCTGGTTCACGTTCCTGCCTTCATTCCTGTTCATCCTCGCCGGAGGACCGCTGGTGGAGTCGACGCATAACGAACTGAAATTCACCGCACCGCTGACCGCGATTACCGCCGCCGTGGTCGGGGTGATCCTCAACCTGGCGTGCTTCTTCGGCTACCACGTGCTCTGGCCGAATGGCTTCAGCGGTCACCTCGACTGGCCTTCGTTGCTGATTGCCATTGCGGCAGCGATTGCGTTGTTTCGCTTCAAGCGCGGGGTGATCGAGGTCTTGATCGGCTGTGCGCTGATCGGTCTGGCCGTGCACCTGTTGCGCTAGCGGATCGCAAAAAGCGTCCACCCTCGAAGGGTATGGACGCTGGGTTCACGATCACTTCGACGCGTGTTGCGCCTGCGCTTCCGGCATTGCCGAAGAGTGGTGATTGAGAATCTTCCACTGACCATCGACCTGTTCGTAAACGAAGGTGTAGCGCGCCTGCACATGCTTGGTCTTGCCGGTTGGCTCGGTCAGGGTGAAGGTGTAGACGCCGCTGTCCATGGCCACGTTGCTGCCCAGTTGGCGGATCTCGCGGTAGTTGATCTGGCCCACCGGTTTCAACGGCAGGAAGTGATCAAAGTAGTCCTTGATCTCTGCGGGCGTGGTGCGCACCTGATTGGACACCGTCGGTTGCAGCACAGCATTCGGTGCGTACAGGGCGGTCACACTCTGCGCATCGCCGGTTTTCAAGGCGCTGTTCCAGCGGTCAAACAGCCCGGCGATTTCCCGGTCTTTGGCATTAACCGGCTGTTTGGCGACCGACCGGTAAACGTGCGGGGCCGGCTCTGCTGCGTGTGCAAACGGGGCGCTGAGGGCAAAAAACAGGGCGATGGCCGGGATCTTCAATTTCATTACGATGCTCCAGGGGTGGTCGATGAGCACACTTTGCCGACTCGCCAAGCGTGCGACATCGGCCAACCGGAGTCATTTGCCTATGCCATTCGGCAGATAGCGCCCGCCCCCGTTAACAAGGTTTAATGACTTTCCCGTGCGCCCGCGGGCCTGTCTAAATCCGGAGCCGAACCATGCAAAGCCCACCGCACGACCCCGGTAGCGCCCTGTCCTTTCGCACTGAGTATCGACAATCCCAAAGTCGCGCGGCGCGCCTGCGATTGTTGGTGGACACCGGGCAAGCGTTGACCCAACTGGCCCCGGACGCCATGCGCCAATGCGTGTTGGCCCGGGCTTGCGCGTTCCTTGCGATGGACCACGGGCTGCTGCTGGAATGGGACGCCGGCGGCCGCGTCAGTATCACCGCCCGACATGGCAGCCTCGATCAAGTGAACAGCCTGGAAGCGGTTGCCGACAGCACAATGCGCACGCCGTGCTGGCAGGATCGTCCGGGGGATGCCTTGCCCAACGTGCTGCGGGTGCCGTTGCGCGGCGGCGACGGCAATGCCTTTGGCGCATTGGTGCTGGCCAACAGCGTCAGCCTGCGGGCGCCCGATAACGAAGACATCGAATCCCTGCACTTGCTCGCCACCCTGCTGGCCGCGCACCTTGAAAACGATCGACTGCTGACGACGCTCAAGACGCGGGATCGCACGCTGTCGGACCTGGTCAACCGGTTGTTTCGCGCCCAGGAAGACGAACGCAAACGCGTGGCCTACGACCTGCATGACGGCTTGGCCCAAACCCTCGCCGGGCTGCACCAGCGCCTGCAAGGTTTTGCCGGACGCTGCCCGACACTGCCGGACACCTTGGGTGCAGACCTGCAGGCCATTTTGGCGCTGGCCCAGCATTGCGTGGTGGAAGGCCGGCAACTGATCGGCGGCTTGCGTCCGACAGTGCTCGACGATTTCGGTGTGCTCAAAGCCGTCGACAAAGAAGCCGATCGCCTGCGCGATGCCGGGATCAGCGTGCAATGGGTCACCCGCTGCGAGGCGCGGTTGCCCAGCCAGGTGGAAATCGCCTTGTTCAGGATCGCCCAGGAAGCGATCAACAACATCCTCAAACACGCGCACGCCAGCCACGCACAACTGGCACTGGAACTGCACGAAGGCCAGGCCTTGCTGCGGGTGGACGACAACGGCAAAGGGTTTGCCGTCGAACAACGCCTCGACACGGCCGGCGCCCGGCACTTGGGGCTGGCGGCCATGCAGGAGCGCGCGAGCCTGCTGGGCGGGCAACTCACCTGTGTCAGCAGTGCCGAATGCGGAACGCACCTGCGCGTCAGCGTACCTTTTGACCTGAATGGAACACCGCAATGACCCAAGCCTTACGCCTGGTGCTGGCCGACGATCACGAAGTCACACGCACCGGTTTCGTCGCGCTGCTGGCCGGTCATCCGCAATTCGAAGTGGTTGGTCAGGCCCGTGATGGCCAGGAAGCGGTCGAACTGTGCGAACAGCTGCTGCCCGACATCGTCATCCTCGACATTCGCATGCCGGTGCTCAACGGCCTCGGCGCCGCACGCCTGCTTCAACAACGCCTGCCGGCATTGAAAGTGGTGATTTTCACCATGGACGACAGCCCCGATCACCTCGAAGCGGCGATGAATGCCGGCGCCGTGGGCTACCTGCTCAAAGACGCCAGCCGTGATGAAGTGATCGACGCCTTGCAGCGGGTCGCCGCTGGCGAAGAAGCCCTGAATAGCGCAGTCAGCGCCCGTCTGCTACGGCGCATGACCGAGCGCAATGCCAGTGGCGGCACACCGTCCGAAAACCTGACCGCACGGGAACGCCAGGTACTCGCGCTGGTGGCCAACGGTATGAGTAATCGTCAAATTGGCGAGCAACTGGGGATTACCACCGGCACCGCCAAAGCCCACGTCGAACGGGTCATTGGCAAACTCGGGGCGGCAGATCGGACCCAGGCTGCCGTGCGCGGAATTGCGTTGGGCCTGGTGACTCAACCATGAAGGTGTTTTACGCCCGACGCTGGGCCGATCTGCCACTGCGGGGCAAAGCCCTGGTGGTGATTTCCCTGCCGTTGGTGGTGCTGTTGTTGTCGCTGGTGCTGATCTACATCACCGAGCGCCAGACCGCCCGCGCCGAAGAAGACGTGCGTCGGGTGTTGCTGGTTCAAGGCGACATCCAGACTGTGCACACCCTGCTCGCCGAAGCGGCCGCCAGCGTGCGCGGCTACCTGCTGACCCATCGCGAAGATTTCCTGCCGGGTTACCTGAAAGCCAAGCCGCTGATCGAATCAGCCCTGCGTCGGCTCGACAGCAACGTGCGCGATGAACGGGTGCGCGCGCAGCTCACCGCGATCACGCCGCTGATCAACAACAAAGTCGAAGGACTGGAGGAAATGCTCCGTGATCGCGACGCCAGACCCGAAGCGATCACCAGCATCCTGATCAGCAACAAACACATCCTCGACGAATTGCGCGAACACATCAGCACCATGCTCACCCTTGAGGACACGTTGCTGGCCGAGCGCACTGCCGCCGCGTCTGCGACCCGCCAACGGCTGTTGTTCTCGACGTTACTGGCGGCACTTTGCGGACTGTTTGGCGCCATTGTCGCGGTGCTGTTTTTGTCCAAGGGCATTGTTGCCCGAGTGCAGAAAGTCCAGGGTAATGCCCAACGCCTGGCCCTCGGTAAGCCGTTGCTGCCGCAACCGCCGGAGAACGATGAGATTGGTCAGTTGGGCACCCGCCTGGTGGAGGCCGGCCTGCTACTGGCCGAACGCGAGCGCGCATTGCGTGACAACGAAGAACGCTTGCGACTGATCATCGACGGCGTGAAGGACTACGGGATTTTCGCTCTCGACACCCGAGGCTATGTCACCAGTTGGAACGCCGGTGCCGAGCGGATCAAGGGCTACACGGAACAGGAAATCATCGGCCAGCATTTCTCGGTGTTCTACCTCGCGCAAGAGTGCCCGCAGCATCCCGACATGGCCCTGCGTGAGGCCACGCGCAACGGTCACTACATGGAAGAAGCCTGGCGCATTCGCAAGAATGGCAGCCGCTTCTGGGCCAGCGTGGTGATTACTGCGCAATACGACAGCAGCGGAGCGTTGCGTGGGTTCTCGAAGATCACCCGGGACATTACCGACCGCCGCGCCGCCGAAATTGCGCTGCGCACCGCCCGCGAAGAAGCCGAGCGCGCCAGCCGGGCCAAAAGCGAATTCCTCTCGCGCATGAGCCACGAACTGCGCACGCCGCTGAACTCGATCCTGGGTTTTGCGCAGTTGCTGGACATGGATTCGCCGCCCGGGCAAAAGGCCCAGATCGGTCACATCCTGCGCGCCGGCCAGCACCTGCTGACGCTGATCAACGAAGTGCTCGACATTGCCAAGATCGAAGCCGGACGCCTGCCGCTGAACATCGAGTCGGTGCCCTTGGCGATTGCGCTGCAAGAAGCCCTGAATCTGGTCTCACCGATGGCCGCCGATGCTGGCATCCATCTGGTTCAATTGCCGACGATCGCCGCTGACCAAGCAATCGTCGCGGATCGGCAACGCCTGACTCAGGTGTTGCTGAACTTGCTGTCCAATGCCATCAAGTACAACCGGCCTCAGGGTCAGGTGAGTATCGAGGTCGCGATCGATCAACAACGGATTGCCGTGTCTGTGAGCGATACCGGCAAGGGCATTGCGGCTGATCGTTTGGGTCAGCTATTCAAGCCCTTCGAGCGCCTCGAGACCGACCCGAACGTGGAGGGCAGCGGCCTCGGCCTGGCGCTGAGCAAGAGCTTGCTGGAGATGATGAATGGCAGCCTGAACGTGCAAAGCCAACCCGGCGCCGGCTCCCGATTTACCTTGGAATTGCCCTTTTTGCGCCTGCAGCAAACCGCCGCTGCTGCGCCCGTCCAGCAGCCACCACTGATCCCCGCCCTCGCCGGCCCTGACATTCAGGGCAAGGTGTTGTGCATCGAAGACAACCTCTCCAGCCTGGCGCTGATCGAAACCTTGCTGCAACGCCGGCCGGGGATAAAGTTGCTGTCAAGCATGCAGGGCCAACTGGGGCTGGACCTGGCCGCGCAGCACGCACCGCGACTGATTTTGCTCGACGTCTCGCTACCGGACATCGACGGATTGAACGTGCTGCAGCGCTTGCGCCAGTCGGTGATCACCCGGACCACGCCGGTGCTGATGATCACCGCCGACGCCAGCGACCTCACTCATTTGGCCTTGTGCGAAGCGGGCGCGACGGCGGTGCTGACCAAACCGATTCACGTCCCCTCGTTCCTCGCCCATCTCGACCAGTACTTTCCGGAGCCCGTGTGAACACCGACCTGCGCATTCTGATCATCGACGACCAACGGCCCAATCTCGATCTGGTGGAACAACTATTGGTGCGCGAGGGACTGACCAACGTGCTGAGCAGCACCCAGCCGCTGCGAACCCTGGACCTGTTCAACAGCTTCGAGCCGGACCTGGTCATTCTCGACCTGCACATGCCGGAGTTCGATGGCTTTGCGGTACTCGAACAACTCAACCGACGCATCCCGCACGGCGAATACCTGCCGATCCTCGTGCTCACCGCCGACGCCACCCGCGACACTCGCCTGCGCGCCCTGGCGTTGGGCGCCAAGGACTTCATCAGTAAACCGCTGGATGCCCTGGAAACCATGCTGCGGGTATGGAACCTGCTGGAAACCCGTGCCCTCTACAAAACCTTGAGGACGCTGATCCCGGCAGAGCAGATCGAGTTGCTGCGACATAACCGCTAAACCTGTGGCGAGGGAGCTTGCTCGCGCTTGAGTGCGCAGCACTCACAAAAATCGGCAGCGGTTTATAGACGTTGGGGCCGCTGCGCAGCCCAACGGGAGCAAGCTCCCTCGCCACAGGTTATTCAGCGTTCGCTCTGTTTGTTAACTGGCTGACTCACACAACCTGACTTAACGGCTCAGAGGTTGAATGCTCGAGGCGCTTCATGCGTCCATCTGCACCACTTCGATCCCCAGCCGTCGATAAGCCTCGATATCGCCCGAGGCCACATGACGCTCGGTGATCAGCGTATGGATGCGCCCGCAAGGCGCGACAACAAAGGGTTCTACCGCACCCAGCTTGTCCGCCGTGGTGACGGCTACCACATGGGCAGCGCTGTCGAGCATCGCCTGCTTCACCGGCACCTCATCGAAATGCAGCGAGCTGATGCCGACGTCGGGGTGAATCGCGCACACACCGGTGAACACCAGATCAGCCTTGATGCCCTGAAGCAATCGCAGGGTTTCATGCCCACTCGCCGACATCGTGGCCGGGTTGAGCTGACCGCCGGCCAGAATCACTTTGATGCCTTTGTATTCGGCCAGGGTGATCGCGATCATCGGTGAAGCCGTGACCGCAGTGATGGTGATGTTTGCTGGCAGCGACCGGGCGATCTGCAGCGTCGTGGAGCCGGAATCGAACATCACAATCTGGCCATCCTGCACGCGCCGGGCAGCAAATTGCGCGAGGTTCGTTTTCACCTCATCGGTTTCGCCGACCCGGGTGAAGAAGTCCTTGCCGGTGTCCTTGGGTCGCGGCAGCGCCCCGCCATGCACCCGCTGCACCAGGCCGGCGTTGTCCAGTTCTGCCAGATCGCGGCGGATGGTGTCTTCGGACACAGCGAAATGCTGACTGAGCTCGGACGCCATGACCTTGCCGTCACGCTCCAGGATCAACAGGATTTTCTGCCGACGCAACGAAGGAAGCTCGGCGATGGAATGCTGACCTTGCATGGTAATGCCTGCTTTTGCGGGTTTATGCGAGATTAGCCAAAGCGCCAGGCAAACACAATCCAGCTGCACCACCCGATTAATTTCCCGCGCCTCAGTCTCAGCTAAGTTTCGGCCCGTAGCCTCTCCCTCACGCACTTAAAGCACTTGCTCAGGAGAGACAATCCAGATGAATCCGACCCTAGCCGGCTGGCTCAACAAAGTCCCCGAGGTCACCCTGTCGTTCTGGGTGATCAAGATCATGTCCACCACCGTGGGCGAAACCGGCGCCGATTTCCTGGCCGTCGATGCCGGCTTCGGTGCGGGCTGGACCAGTATCGGCATGGCGGTCCTGTTGGCGATCGCGCTGTTCTGCCAACTGCGGACCAAGGCCTATACACCCTGGATTTACTGGTTGACCGTGGTGCTGGTGAGCATCGTCGGCACGCAGATCACTGACATCCTGACCGACAAGCTCGACGTCAGCCTGTACACCAGCACGGCGATTTTTTCGGTGCTGCTGGCGGTCAACTTTTGGGTCTGGTACCGGGTGGAACACAGCCTGTCGATCCGCGAAATCGTCACGCCACGGCGCGAGCTGTTCCATTGGGCAACCGTACTTTGCACCTTTGCCCTCGGCACCGCGGCAGGTGACCTGGCCACCGAAGCACTGGGATTGGGTTTCACCCTCGGCGCGGTAATTTTCGGCGCGCTGATCGCCGCCACCCTGTTGGCCTGGCGCTTGGGCGGCAATGTGGTGCTGACCTTCTGGATCGCCTACATCCTGACCCGCCCATTCGGTGCGTCCCTGGGCGACTTGCTGACCCAGGCCAAAACCTATGGCGGCCTCGGCATGGGTGCCATGTGGACCAGCGCGCTGTTCCTCTGCGTCATCGTCATTCTGGTCGCCGTAGCGCAAATGAGCGTCGGCAATCGTAAAGCAATCACTCAATAACTCATTCAAAAGCCATTAAGGAATCACCATGCGCCACGTTCAAAACCTCATTCGTCACGTGTGCATTGTCTCGGCCATTTTCATGCTGAGCATCGCCACCGGTTGCTCGAAACCGGCCGAGAAACCCAAGGCCGATACGACTTCGGCGGTCGAGATGACCCAGGGTTCGGCCTCTAAACTCGGCGATTTGTCCGAGTTCCGCAACATCGCCGCCGACGTTGCCGGCCTGGTCGACAAAAACGATCTGCCCGCCGCAAAGGCCCGCATCAAGGACCTGGAAACCTCCTGGGACTCGGCAGAAGCCGGCATCAAGCCCCGCGCCGCGAGCGACTGGCACGTGGTAGACAAAGCCATCGACCGCGCCCTCGATGCCGTGCGTGCCAGCAGCCCGAAGCAGAGCGACTGCAAAGCTGCGATGGATGACTTGCTGAAGGCTTTCGACTCGATGAAAGGGAAGCAGTAACCGGGCACAGATGCTTCAATACAGGCGCGCGGGTCATGACCCTCGCGCCTTTTTTTTGCCGGAGCGGGACATGCGGATACTGCTGGTCGAAGACGACCCGATGATTGGCGATGCAATCCACGGTGCACTGAACGATGCGAGTTATGCCGCCGACTGGGTGAAGAACGGCCTCACCGCCCTGGCGGCGCTGGAGACTCAACACTACGACCTGGTGCTGCTCGACCTCGGTTTGCCCGGCAAGGACGGCCTCGACGTGTTGACCCGCATTCGCGCCAACAACAATCCCGTGCCGTTACTGATCATCACCGCCCGAGACAGCCTCGACGACCGGCTGCGCGGCCTCGATGGCGGTGCAGACGACTACCTGCTCAAACCCTTCGACATGGCCGAGTTGCTGGCGCGCATGCGCGCGGTTTTAAGGCGCAAGGGCGGCAGCGCCCTGTCCGTGCTCGACAACGGCGTGGTGTCGCTGGACTTGGTCAGCAAAGAAGCCTCGACCGCAGAGAGTCCCGGCGTGCAGCTTTCGGCCCGCGAGTTCGCCCTGCTGCAGGCGTTGTTGATCCGGCCGGGCGCGATCCTTTCGCGCAGCGAACTCGAAGACCGCCTCTATGGCTGGGGCAATGAAGTGGAAAGCAACGCCGTGGAGTTTTTGATCCATGCACTGCGGCGCAAGTTGGGTAGCCAAGTCATCAAGAACGTTAGGGGTGTGGGATGGATGGTTTCAAAAAACGCTTGAGCGAATCGGTACAACTCAGGCTGTCCGTCACCCTGTCGCTGGCGATCCTGATCGTCGCGATTGTGGCCGGCGTCTTTGCGTTCATTTCCGCGTTCGACGAAGCCCACGAAATGCAGGATGACACCTTGCGCCAGGTGGCCGTGCTGTTTGATCGGCAACACATGACGCTGAAATATCCCGAAGGCAAAGGCATTGCCGGCGACGATGAAGAATCCCGACTGATCATTCAGCACCTGGCCGATGGCAACAAAGCCTCCGGTAACGATGACGACACCGCACCGCTGCCCTTCCCGACGACGCTGGCCGATGGCTTGTCCACGGTGAATGTCGGCGGCGAAGCGTTTCGCGTGCTGGTCAGGACCACCGCCCGTGGCGAACGCATTGCCGTTGGCCAGGAAACCGGCGCCCGTGACAAGGACGCCCGCGAAAGTGCCTGGCGCAGTCTGCTGCCGTTTTTGATTTTATTTCCGGTGCTGTTGCTGGTGGTCGGCGACCTGGTGCGCAAGCTGTTTCGACCCATCGCGACACTCTCTTCTGAAATCGATCAGCGCGCCGAGCAGGAACTGCATCCAATCAACGAAAGCCATTTGCCGACCGAGATCCGGCCCTTTGTGGTGGCGATCAATCGCTTGCTCGAACGTGTGGCGAATGCGATGGAAACCCAGCGCCGCTTCGTCGCCGACGCAGCCCACGAACTTCGATCACCGCTGACCGCCCTCTCCTTGCAGGCCGAACGCCTGTCTGGCGCCGATATGTCGGCCGTGGCCCATGAGCGTCTGGTGCCATTGCGCCGGGGCATTGAGCGCGGCAGAAACCTGATTGATCAACTGCTGACCCTGGCCAAGGTGCAAGCCGAAACCAGCGCGCCGACGTCGCCGGTTTCGGTGCATGAGGTCTATCGTCGAGTGCTGGAAGATCTGTTGCCGCTGGCCGATATAAAACACCTCGACATTGGCGTCGAGGGTGAGCAGGACGTGCGGGTACTGATCAACGAAATGGACCTGATGACACTGGTCAAGAACCTGGTGGACAACGCGATCCGCTATACACCGGAGGGTGGCCGGATTGACCTTTCTGTGGTCATGGATAACGGCACGGCGCTGCTGCAGATCAAGGACTCGGGGCCAGGGATCGCGGTGGAAGAGCGAGCGCGGGTGTTTGATCCGTTTTATCGCAGCCTGGGGACCGATGAGGCTGGGTCCGGGCTGGGGTTGTCCATTGTTCAGGCGATTGCGCAGCGTACCGGGGCACGGGTTAGCCTGGGCTTCGCCGATGAGGTACAAAACCGCGGTTTGCGTGTGTCGGTGTGGTTAAACGTAGCCAACGGATGACCGCAGGCTAATCGGCTGGACGAGTTGCAGGAACGCTCGGCCGAACATAGTAATGGTCGAATTCAGCGCTTTCCACGAATTGGAAGCCATGGCGGATGTAGAAGCGGTTGGAAGCGCTTTCCTTGAGCGCGCCCACCCTGACAGGCAGCGCGGCTGCATCCGCCTCTTGGAAAACATGAGCAAGAACAGCGGCGCCAATCCCTGATCCCTGCGCCCCCGGTTTCACATACAAGTGATCAAGCAGCAGTTCATTGAGGTGATGCTTGACCACCACAAAACCAACTCGCTCACCGGCCACTTCGATGTGACGTGTGCTACTGGGGTCAAAGCCGCTGGCGAAACGTTCACGCGCACGCACCGGATCAAATCGCCCGACGCGCTCGAGGCTTTCGCGCATGGCCTCAATTCGAATGGCGACAAGTGGGTCCAGGTCGTTTTGTTGAGCAGGGACCAGAACAAGCGACGGATTTTGATCAGGTGATACGGGCATCATTTGCGCTCTGACTATCATGATGGGCAGCCAGTATCGTGCAAAACTCCTGAGCGCAACAGCCAGATAACCGCATCCTCAGTTGTTCGCCACCTGAGCCACATTGCCCGAGGTCACCAACGCTTTGAGCGACGCATCGAACTGCTTCAAGGCGTTCACTTGCAATGCGGTTTGCTGGTCGATCTGCGCAGCAATCTCCGACGCTGCTTTGCCGTGAACCCATACCGAAGGCATTTTCTGTTCACGGGAGCCTTCGGCCTGGCCGATGTATTGCAGGTTCGAATCGTAGAACTTGGCGAGGAACCGTGCTTCGACCTGATCATTGCGTTTGCTGACCAGACGGCTGTAGGTGTCAAGCATCACCACCACGTCCGGGTGCGCTTGCACCAGTGCGTCGAGGTTGTCGTAGACGGTCACCGAGGCGAATTCTTTTTGCAGCGAACTCATCAGCCAGTTGATCGCCAGTTTCGGATCAGAGCTGCTGACGAACGCGTTGCTGATGCGCGAATCGAGTGCAGGGTTCTTGCTGCCGTTCACCGCAACAGAATGGTAACGCTCAAGGTATTCGATAGTGTTGACGGTGTTTTCGCTGTAGAGCACACCCACCGACTGGGAATGCTTCAGGTTGGCGCTGCTGTCGCCCATCGGCAGGAAATGGCAGGCTTGTGGGTCGCCAGCGTAGGCCGGGGCGGTGGCGGCAAAACCGCTGGTCAGTACGGCGATAAGGGCCAAAACAGTTGAGATTCTCATCGCGCAGGTTCCTTCAGAAGCGAGATCGGTATAGCGCTATCCTCCTCCGTTGCTGGAAAAACGAAACTCGCTTTTTTTGATGATGACTATCGATTGGACGAATGGTTGGCGAAGGGGCGAGTACTGGGTGGGGCGATGGCAGTCATGTCTGCCTCGTGCGAAACTCCACCGACTTATAAATCACGGATGGTGTTGAAATGGTGCATTTGCTTGCGGTCTCAGGAAGTCTGCGCCAGGCCTCTTCCAACTCGATTTTGCTACGTGCAACCGAGCTTTTGCGCCCCAAAGGGGTCTTGATCACGCATTACGAAGGGATCGGTGAGCTACCGCACTTCAACCCGGACTTGATTGAACATCCTCCTGAGAAAATCCTGGAATTACACTCGATTATCGCCCAGGCCGATGGGCTTCTGATTTCATGCCCGGAATACGCTCGAGGGATTCCGGGCTCGTTCAAAAATATGCTCGATTGGCTCGTCAGCAGTGAAGCCTTCCCGGGCAAATCGGTCGCACTTTTCAACGCCTCGCCCAGAGCCAGCCATGCGCAGGCCGCACTGCGGCTGGTTTTAGATACGATGTCAGCTCGCCTCATTGAGGAAGCGTCAATTACGGTTAACCTCCTGTCCACCCAGTTGAGTGCCGAAAGCATTGCCGATGATCCTGTGAT
>Ga0105857_1000057_pt1 | contig 44832 bp, 32 predicted proteins | sample OrgsoiDNA_201061_FD_89682 | JGI IMG/M metagenome (GOLD analysis project Ga0105857, IMG submission 89682) | Permafrost soil microbial communities from the Arctic, to analyse light accelerated degradation of dissolved organic matter (DOM) -... | ecosystem: Environmental > Terrestrial > Soil >...
AGAGCGGCCGCATGCTCTTCGCATTTGAGCACCTCGGCTGGACCAAACTTGTGAAAACGGATCGTGCGGGACATCGCAAACCTCGTCAAAGTAACCTCTAATGCCATGAACTCTATCTGGGCTTTCTACCCAAGACCATCAGTGGCTATTAATAGTCGACATGCCTGTCATTGATTCCGCAGCGACGGCGACATCACCAAATGCCGTAAAAAACCGAAGCAGCCATTTAAGTAAAAAGTGAATTACACGGTGCAGAGTAGCAGCCTTTGCCCGTAAGATTCATGCCGGCCATTGTTCTCATATGGCCGCTCACGTCAAGCTTGCTGACTCTGCCAGGACTCCAGATGAATCGTAATGACCTGCGTCGTGTCGACCTGAACCTGTTGATCGTATTCGAAACATTGATGCATGAACGCAGCGTGACCCGCGCGGCGGAAAAGCTGTTCCTCGGCCAGCCCGCCATCAGTGCGGCGCTCTCGCGCCTGCGCGGGCTGTTCGATGATCCTCTGTTCGTGCGCACCGGCCGCAGCATGGAACCTTCTGCCCGAGCAGTGGAAATCTTCGCCCTGCTCTCCCCGGCGCTGGATTCGATTTCCACAGCGGTCAGTCGTGCGGCGGAATTCGATCCAGCCACCAGCACTGCGGTGTTTCGTATTGGCCTATCGGACGATGTCGAATTCGCTTTGCTGCCCATGTTGCTCAAACGCCTGCGCGCCGAATCACCGGGCATCGTGCTGGTGGTGCGTCGGGCCAACTACATCCTGATGCCGGCCCTGCTGGCCTCAGGCGAAATCTCAATCGGCGTCAGCTACACCGCCGATCTGCCGGCCAACGCCAAGCGCAAAGTACTGCGTCGCAGTATGCCGAAGTTGTTGCGCGCCGATACCGTGCCCGGGCCGCTGAGCCTGGACGACTTCTGCGCGCGACCTCATGCGCTGGTGTCATTCGCCGGTGACCTGAGCGGCTTTATAGATGAAGAACTCGAAAAGCTCGGGCGCAAACGCCATGTGGTACTCGCCGTGCCGCAGTTCAACGGGCTGAGTACACTCATCAGCGGCACTGATATTATCGCCACCGTGCCTGACTACACCGCAGAAGCATTGACCGCAGCCGGCGGTGTGCGGGCTGAAGATCCACCGTTGCCAGTGCGCACGTTTGAACTGCACATGGCGTGGCGCGGGTCGCAGGATAATGATCCGGGCGAGCGCTGGTTGCGGTCGCGGATTCAGATGTTCTTTGGCGACCCGGATAGTCTTTGATCGGTTCTATCTTAATTGTGCAGATTTGAAAGCCTGGCAAGCCAGGCTCGAAATCGCGGCGATTCAAATTCCGATTTCATGGCTTGGCGATGCAAATCTGTCTAGCCACCCATGCACCTTCTCCATTGTTTTCTTTTCCTGCTCCCCTTCCATCACGAAACCTTCCACAACGTGAGCGCCGGGCGCGTGAAGCACCAGCACGTCCAGGCTGTCACCCAGTCCGTAGCCACCATGAGTGATAAAAGGCGCGACCCTTTTTCCGGACAAGTTATGTGCCGACAAGAACGTCCTTATCACTGGAGGAGCGGTCTGCCCCCAGATCGGGAAACCGAGAAACAGTACGTCGTGGCGCTCAACATACGGGATGACTTGGTCTAAGGCCGGTTCGAATCCAGCAGCTGTTTCACGTCTTGCTTGCTCAACTGTTTCAAGATAGTCATCGGGATAGGCGGTCGCGGGGCGGATCTCGAACAGATCGCCGCTCTGCGAACGCTGGATCAGACCGGCAACAACGCTGGTGTTCCCTGACCTGGAAAAATAAGCGACCAAAACTTTAGAACTCGACAGATCCGAGGTATGCCCATTGCGGCTCGCGCCTGAGGCAATAAGCGATAGCTGCGACCATCTGGCGACGAAGCAGGTCGTTAAAACGTCGTAACCCAATAGATCAAGCCGAAGCCCCAGGCTGAGTGAAGCGATAGATTGCCAGGCAGTAGAACAACAACGCCAACGCCGCCAGCATGCCGCCAACGACCCCGATGTAGGCAAACCCGAACTGCCCGCCCACCCAACTTCCCAGCAGTGCCCCGGCGCCAATGCCCACGTTGTAGATCCCCGAAAACAGCGCCATCGCCACATCGGTAGCGTCCGGAGCCAGCACCAGGACCTTCGACTGCAACGCCAGTCCAAAACCCATGATCGCCATTCCCCAGAACAGACTCAGCGTCCCCAGATACGAGACCTTGCCGCTCAATGGCAACAGCAACGTCAGGCACAATGTGAGCAACACCACGCTCACGATCAGAAAGCGCTGCGGGCTATAGCGGTGCAGCCAACTGAAGAGCAGCGACCCGAAAATACCGGCGCCACCGAACAATAAAAGAATGAAGGTCACCACATCGCCACTCAAGCCGGCCACCACCTGAACGAAGGGCTCGATGTAGCTGTAGGCCGTGAACTGTGCGGTCACCACCAACGCCGTCAGCACATAGATTGCCACCAGTGCCGGTCGCTTGAACAACAGGGGCAGGCTTCTGAGAGAGCCCGAGTTCTGACTGGGTAACAACGGCAGGACTCTGGCCAGCCAGAACACCAGCGTTGCCGCCAACACAGCGATCACGATAAAGGTGGTGCGCCAGCCCATGGCCTCGCCCAACAACCGGCCGAGGGGAATCCCCAGCACCATCGCCAGGGAAGTACCGGTTGCCAGCAAGCCCAACGCCTGGACCTGCTTACCCGGTGGCGCAAGGCGCACGGCCAAAGACGCGGTGATGGACCAGAACAGTGCATGCGACAGCGCCACGCCGATCCGGCTCAGCAACAGGACACCGAAGCTTGTAGCCAGACTCGACAGAACGTGACTGGCAATGAACATCCCAAACAGAACGATCAACAGCTTGCGCCGCTCGATGTTACGCGTTAGCAACATGACGGGAAGCGACGTCAGGGACACCACCCACGCATAGATGGTCAACATCAGGCCGACCTGAGCCGTCGACATGTCGAAGCTGCTGCCGATCGAACTCAACAGACCGACCGGCACAAACTCGGTGGTATTGAACACAAACGCAGCCAGCGCCAGCGCAATGACCGGGTGCCAGTTGTCGTTAGTTGTAGCCGTAGAATTGCTCATTTAAAGTTCGTATTACTCTATCGATGATCAAACAGGTCCGTGACTCTATACGCACCGCGCCAAACGCTAACGTACAGCCACGGAATACATCGAGCGGGATCGGATCGCGCGTACTTATCCGCAAGCAATCTGCGCGCCAGAGTATGCCGGGCAAGGTCAACAGCGGAACATTTTATAGGTATATCGGGTTCTGGCTGCATCCCTCCCTCGCCTATAAATGCTTATTGGCCAAGGTGGCCCATTACGCGCATGCAATCATTCGTAAGGGCCAGGTTTCAATGGCACTCATCCGCCCTGGGGGGAAATTATTCTAAAGTCAGCCCGGATTCGGCCGATAGCGGGGCGGGTATTCAGCACTAGACGTTAAGGAAAACGATGACAATGGTATTTTGTCGCGCATGCGCCAAGGAACTTCACGAGACAGCCCCGACTTGCCCCCAGTGCGGAGCGAGCCAACACGTTGCACTTGCTGCAACGAATGGCGTCAGTGCGCCGTGGCTGGCCATCACCTCGTTGATATTGGGCATCATCTGCATACTTTCTCTGTTTGATGACTCCGAATGGGACAGAGATACCCTCTTCGGCCTGGGCCTCTTTTCTGTCGCCGGTCTCATTTGCGGCATCATCAGCATCAATCAAAAAAAACCAGGAAATAGCCTAGCGATCGCTGGAGTTGTTATGTCAGCTATTGCGACGCTTGTTTTCGTTGGACTGTCGTTAGACTAATTTTAGGGAAAAAATATGAGCATGGTTTTTTGTCGTGGTTGTGCCAAGGAAATCAGCAGCCTGGCTGTCGCCTGCCCGCAATGCGGCGCACCACAGGTGTTCCAGCCAACACGTACAACGTCAAACGCTGTACCAGAAACCGGCAACCCGTACCTTGAGGTGCTCAAGAAATATGCTGTATTCACCGGCCGCGCCAGCCGCCGCGAATACTGGATGTTTATTCTGATCAACCTCGGGGTCGCCATAGTCCTCGGCGTTATTGACGCCGTACTGGGTGCCAAAGGGATCATTTCAAATTTCTACAGCCTGGCGGTGTTCCTGCCTAGTATCGCTGCGGCCATTCGCCGGATGCACGACACTAACCGCAGCGGCTGGTGGATCTTGCTGCCCATCGTGAACATTGTCTTCCTGGCTCAAGACAGCCAGCCTGGCGACAACCGTTTCGGTCCGAACCCTAAAGGGATCAACTGAACTTAGTTTCGCAAGACGCTAATCGAGACGGCCATGATGGCCGTCTCTTTGTTTGAACCATTGACAAGACTTCCATTCAGTCCGACCTTTGCATTCCTCGCAACATAGAATTGTCATCCGCAAGATTGATAGCGCCCTAACGAAAGGTGCATGCTAGAGGGCTTGCCTCGGTCTTATATCATTCCGAATGATAGTTACCTTTGCCTCATTCGATTCGTGCGATACAGCCCCTCCGAGCATCATCCGTCCATTCTCAATACATTGGCGGATGCATCCATGGAACAGTCATTCAAACATTTGCGCTTCCCGTTGGCCTTATTGGCCGTGGTGGTGATGAGCGCTTGCGGCAAGGCTCCTCAGACTGCCGCCAGCATGCCAGCGGCGAAAGTCAGCGTGGCCAAAGTGCTGGAGCAACCCGTCAACGAGTGGGACGAATTCACCGGGCGCCTCGAAGCGCCAGAAACTGTAGAAATTCGTCCACGGGTCTCCGGTCAGATCGATGAAGTAACCTTCACTGAAGGCGCATTGGTCAAGAAAGGCGACTTGCTGTTCCAGATTGACCCGCGTCCGTTCCAGGCAGAGGTCCGTCGCCTAGAAGCACTGGTCGCCCAGTCCCGTGCCAACGCCACCCGTAGCGAAAACGAAGCCCTACGCGGTGAACGCCTGCGGACCAGCAACGCGATCTCCGCCGAACTGGCCGACTCGCGCACCAGCGCTTCCCAGGAAGCCCGCGCGGCCGTCGGTGCCCTCCAGGCACAACTGGATCTGGCCAAACTCAACCTGAGCTTCACCCGCGTGACGTCGCCGATCAGCGGTCGCGTCAGCCGTGCGGAAATCACTGCCGGCAACCTGGTGACCGCCGATACCACAGCGCTCACCAGCGTAGTGTCCACCGACAAGGTTTACGCCTACTTCGACGCCGACGAGCGTGTGTTCTTGAAATACACCCAGCTCGCTCGCCAGGGTAAACGCGGCGCAACGACCCCGGTTTATCTCGGCCTGTCCAACGAAGACGGCAACCCGCACCAGGGCGTGATGAACTTCGTCGACAACCAGGTCAACCCGAAGACCGGCACCATTCGCGGTCGCGCTGTGTTCGACAACACCGATGGCACTTACACCCCAGGCCTTTATGCACGTCTGAAACTGGTCGGCAGCGGCACCTACTCTGCCGTGCTGATCAATGACGAAGCAGTCGGTACCGACTTGGGTAAAAAGTTCGTGCTGGTAATGGATGCCGACAACAAAACGGCGTACCGCGCGGTCGAGCTGGGTCCGAAAATCGAAGGCTTGCGCATCGTGCGCAGCGGCCTGAACAAAGATGACACCGTCATCGTCAAGGGTCTGCAACGGGTTCGCCCTGGTTCGCCAGTCACCCCTGAAGTGATCCCGATGGCCACCAAGGAAACCCTCGCCGCTCTGGCTCAACAACGACAAGCGCTGGAAGCCAGCAACCTGCCCCAAGTAGCACCTGCCAAGGTCGCGCCGGGTACGGTTGTGAAACTGGCTGCTGCGACTCCACGCGGTTAAGGGACGACAACTCCGATGAATTTTTCCCAATTCTTCATTTCACGGCCGATCTTTGCAGCGGTGCTTTCGCTGCTGATCCTGATCGCCGGTGCTATTTCGCTGTTCCAGTTGCCGATCAGCGAATACCCGGAAGTGGTTCCGCCGACCGTTGTGGTCCGCGCCAACTTCCCGGGTGCCAACCCTAAAGTCATCGGCGAAACCGTGGCCGCTCCTCTGGAGCAAGCCATCACGGGCGTCGAGAACATGCTGTACATGTCCTCGCAGTCCACCGCTGACGGCAAGATCACCCTGACCATCACCTTCGCGCTGGGCACTGACCTGGACAACGCGCAGGTACAGGTGCAGAACCGCGTAACCCGGACCGAGCCGAAGCTTCCCGAAGAAGTGACGCGCATTGGTATCACCGTGGACAAGGCCTCCCCGGACCTGACCATGGTGGTCCACTTGACCTCGCCGGACAAACGCTACGACATGCTCTACCTGTCCAACTACGCCTTGCTCAACATCAAGGATGAGCTGGCGCGTCTCGGTGGTGTTGGTGATGTGCAGCTGTTCGGCATGGGCGATTACTCCCTGCGGGTATGGCTCGATCCAAACAAAACCGCTTCGCGTAACCTGACCGCCACCGATGTGGTCAACGCCATTCGTGAGCAGAACCGTCAGGTCGCTGCCGGTGCTCTGGGCGCACCTCCTGCGCCAAATGCCACCAGCTTCCAGCTGTCGGTTAACACTCAGGGGCGTCTGGTCTCTGAGGAAGAGTTCGAGAACATCATCATTCGCGCAGGCGATAACGGTGAAATCACTCGCCTCAAAGACATCGCCCGCGTTGAACTTGGTTCCAGCCAATACGCCCTGCGCTCCCTGCTGAACAATCAGCCGGCAGTGGCGATCCCGATCTTCCAGCGTCCAGGCTCCAACGCAATCCAGATCTCCAACGAAGTTCGCGACAAGATGGCCGAACTGAAGAAGAGCTTCCCGGAAGGCATGGACTTCAGCATCGTCTATGACCCGACGATCTTCGTGCGCGGTTCCATCGAGGCGGTGGTTCACACCCTCTTCGAAGCACTGATCCTCGTTGTGTTGGTAGTGATCCTGTTCCTGCAAACCTGGCGCGCCTCGATCATTCCGTTGGTGGCGGTGCCGGTTTCGCTGATCGGTACGTTTGCGGTGATGCACTTGTTCGGCTTCTCGCTGAACGCCCTGTCATTGTTCGGATTGGTGTTGGCCATCGGTATCGTGGTGGACGACGCCATCGTGGTGGTGGAGAACGTCGAGCGAAACATAGAACTGGGACTGACCCCGGTCGAAGCCACAAAGCGCGCCATGCGTGAAGTGACCGGCCCGATCATCGCGACAGCGCTGGTGCTGTGTGCGGTGTTTATCCCGGCGGCATTTATCTCCGGGTTGACTGGGCAGTTCTATAAACAGTTCGCCCTGACCATCGCGATTTCGACCGTGATCTCGGCCTTCAACTCGCTGACCCTGTCGCCAGCACTGGCTGCGGTATTGCTCAAGGGCCACGACGCACCGAAAGACCGCTTCTCCAAGGTGCTCGACAAGATCTTCGGTGGCTGGTTGTTCCGCCCGTTCAACCGCTTCTTTGTGAAGGCTAGCCATGGTTACGTCGGCACTGTAGGCCGGGTTATCCGCAGCAGCGGGATCGCCCTGCTCTTGTACGCTGGCTTGATGGTGCTGACGTTCTTTGGTTTCGCCAACACCCCGACCGGTTTCGTACCTGGTCAGGACAAGCAGTACCTGGTGGCCTTCGCGCAACTGCCGGATGCCTCGAGCCTGGACCGTACCGAAGACGTAATCAAACGCATGTCCGACCTGGCACTGAAACAGCCTGGCGTGGAAAGTGCGGTGGCCTTCCCGGGCCTGTCGATCAACGGCTTCACCAACAGCCCGAACGCCGGCATCGTGTTCGTGACCCTCAAACCGTTCGACGAGCGTAAAGACCCGAGCATGTCCGCCGGTGCGATTGCCGGTGCATTGAACGGCAAGTTCGCCGGGATCGAAGAAGCCTACATGGCGATCTTCCCGCCCCCGCCGGTACAAGGCCTGGGCACCATCGGTGGTTTCCGTCTGCAGATCGAAGACCGGGGCAACCTGGGCTACGACGAGCTGTACAAAGAAACCATGAACATCATTACCAAAAGCCACAACGTGCCGGAACTGGCCGCCCTGTTCACCAGCTACACCGTGAACGTGCCGCAGGTCGATGCCGCTATCGACCGTGAAAAAGCCAAGACCCACGGTGTGGCCGTCAGCGACATCTTCGACACCCTGCAGATCTACCTGGGTTCGCTGTATGCCAACGACTTCAACCGCTTCGGTCGTACCTACCAGGTCAACGTTCAGGCTGAGCAACAGTTCCGCCTCGAGCCAGACCAGATCGGTCAGCTGAAAGTACGCAACAACAAAGGCGAAATGATCCCGCTGGCGACTTTCATCAAGGTCAGCGACACCTCGGGCCCGGACCGCGTGATGCACTACAACGGCTTCATCACCGCTGAAATCAACGGTGCGGCAGCCCCAGGCTACAGTTCCGGCCAGGCTCAAGCGGCCATCGAGAAACTGCTCAAGGATGAACTTCCGAACGGCATGACCTACGAATGGACCGACCTGACCTACCAGCAGATTCTGTCCGGCAACACCGCGCTGTTCGTGTTCCCGCTCTGCGTACTGCTGGCGTTCCTGGTGCTCGCGGCTCAATACGAAAGCTGGAGCTTGCCACTGGCGGTGATCCTGATCGTACCGATGACCCTGCTGTCTGCCATCACGGGTGTCATTGCTTCGGGCGGCGACAACAACATCTTCACCCAGATCGGCTTGATCGTACTGGTGGGGCTTGCCTGTAAGAACGCGATTCTGATCGTCGAGTTTGCCAAGGATAAACAACAGGAAGGCCTCGGCCCTCTGGCGGCGGTGCTCGAAGCTTGCCGTCTGCGTCTGCGGCCGATCCTGATGACCTCCTTCGCGTTCATCATGGGTGTTGTGCCACTGGTTTTCTCCAGCGGTGCCGGTGCCGAGATGCGTCATGCCATGGGTGTGGCGGTGTTCTCCGGGATGCTTGGGGTGACCTTCTTCGGTCTGTTGCTGACGCCAGTGTTCTACGTGTTGATTCGTAACTTTGTGGAGCGCGGTGAAGCGCGCAAAGCGGCCAAGGCCCTGAAACTGGAGTCGCAACAATGAGCCTGAAAGCCTTCCTGCCGAGCTTGCTGGTACTGGCCCTGAGCGCCTGTGCCGTCGGCCCGGACTATAAAACCCCTGCCACGGAGGCGGCCAACATCACGACCGCCACCGATGGCGCCAGCGGTCAGAAGAACTTCGACCGCTCGCGTTTCGAAGGCATCTGGTGGCAACAGTTTGAAGACCCGACCCTCAACCAGTTGGTGACGCAATCGCTGGACGGCAACCGTGATTTGCGGGTCGCTTTCGCTCGCTGGAAAGCCGCCCGGGCGATTCGAGATGACGTCAGCAATGACGCCATGCCAACCGTCACCAGCCGCGCCAGCAGTGACTTGGCAAAGGGACAAATCCCTGGCCAGACCAACCAGCGGGTCAATAGCGAACGCTATGACCTGGGCCTGGACATGGCGTGGGAGATCGACCTGTTCGGCCGTATCCAGCGCAACCTGGAATCGGCCAACGCCGAGCAGCAAGCGGCGGAAGCCGATCTGTACCAACTGCAAGTCACCATGATTGCCGAACTGGTGGACGCCTACGGTCAACTGCGCGGTGCGCAATTGCGCGAAAAGATCGCCCTGGCCAACCTGAAGAACCAGCAGGAATCGAGCAAGATCACCGTCAGCCTGCGTGATGCCGGCGTTGGCGATCAGCTCGATGTGGTCCGCGCCGATGCGCGCCTGGCTTCCGTCGAAGCCAGCGTACCGCAACTGCAGGCCGAACAGGTTCGGCAGAAAAACCGCATCGCCACCCTGTTGGGTGAACGTCCGGACAAGCTGACCGTCGACCTGAGCCCCAAGGATTTGCCTGCCATCGCCAAGGCCCTGCCGATTGGTGATCCGGGTGAACTGCTGCAACGTCGCCCGGACATCCTCAGTGCCGAACGCAAACTGGCTTCCGCCACCGCCCGTATCGGCGTGGCCAAGGCCGATTTGTTTCCACGGGTCAGCCTCAGCGGCTTCCTCGGCTTTACCGCCGGGCGTGGCTCACAGATCGGTTCCTCGGCGGCCAACGCCTGGGCATTGGGCCCAAGCATCACCTGGGCGGCGTTTGACCTGGGCAGCGTTCGGGCCCGTTTGCGCGGTGCCAACGCCGATGCCGAAGGCGCCCTGGCGACCTACGAGCAACAAGTGCTGCTGGCCCTGGAAGAGTCGGAAAACGCATTCAGTGATTACGGTAAACGTCAGCAACGCCTGATTTCGCTGATTCGTCAGAGCGAATCCAGCCGCGCCGCTGCTGACCTGGCAGAGATTCGCTACCGCGAAGGCACCGTGGACTTCCTCGTCCTGCTCGATGCTCAGCGTGAGCGTCTGGCGGCCGAAGATACCCAGGCCCAGGCCGAAGTAGATCTGTATCGCGGCATCGTCGCGATCTACAAAGCCCTTGGCGGTGGCTGGGCACCGGAGACGGTCGCCAGCAAGTAAGTTTTTAAAGAGCTCCTTTGGTTGGCAGTAACCAACCAATTTCTTTGCCCCGCGTCTCATTCGGTCGCGGGGCTTTTTTTTGCCTGCTTCAAATGCAACGCCTATTCCTTGTGGGGGGCAGGCTTGTGTGGCGAGGGGGCTTGCCCCCGTTCGGCTGCGAAGCAGTCGTAAAACCCTTTCACTCGGTATGCCTGATTGCAGCGATAACAATCCAAGACACACATGAATACTACAAGGGGTTCCGGAAAAACGTGCGGGTCAAATCCGCGCAGCTGCTGGTCAAGTGCAATGCAAACAACTGGTCAAGCCTGATGTTATTGGGTGGTCAAATCGGATGCAATTTCGTATAAGCCAACAGCTTGTCGCTGACGAGTTATTTCAAGGGATGCGCCCCCCCGCAGCTGAGAAATGAACTCAGAGTCATTTTCGCTGTCTCTGTCGTTCGCCAAAGAAACTATTCTGAACAATTGAAAATCCAGACGCATTTCAGGACGTTTCCTGCATCAATTCTTTTGCCGCTTTGTTAGCGTGCTCGGAAACTCAAGCTTGTTCAGGCTAGGTATGGCCTGGGCATCACGTTTTGCATCCTCTCTCAGCTTAAGGATAAGCGTATGTTCGCGCCGGCCAATGCTGCGCACTTCACGTTACTGATCCCCTCTGTTCGCAACGACTTTAAGGTACTGGCCTTTCACGGCTCTGAAGCTGTCAGCAGCTTGTACGCGATCCAGGTTGAACTCGTCAGCGAGTCCCCTGACTTCGATCTGGAAAGTCTTCTCAGTCAGCCAGCGTTTCTCCAGTTCGGCCTGAATGGCGAAGGTATTCATGGGCGCATCGAAGATGTGTTCGTGGGTGAAGCGGGTAAGCGCCTGACCCGTTATCACTTGACCTTGGTGCCGGCTCTGCACTATTTGCAGTTCAGCCACAACCTACGGATCTTCCAGCACCTGACGGTGCCGCAAATCATCGCCCAGGTACTCAACGGACATGGCATCCAGGCGGATGCGTATACCTTTCATGTCAGCACCAGCCCAGAGCGCGAATACTGTACCGAGTACGGGGAAAGCGACTTCGAGTTCATCCAGAGGTTGTGCAGTGAAGATGGAATTTCGTGGCACCACCAACACAGCCAGGATGGCCATCAGTTGGTGTTCACCGACGATCAAACCTACTTCCCCAAGCTGGGGGACACACCGTATCAGCAAGGTTCCGGCCTGGCGGCGGATCATCCGGTCGTCAGCCAGTTCTCCATGCGTTTCAGCACCCGAACCAGCACAACCACGCGACGGGGCTATGATTTAAAGCGCCCAAGCCTGTTGCTGGAAAGCCAATTCACTGCCGAGTTCAGTCCTGCACTCGAAGACTACCGCTACCCGCTGCTGATCGAAAATGAAAAGCTCGGCAAACAGCTTGCCCGGCAAGCCCTGGAGCGGCATCGTAGCGACTACCAGTTAGCCGAGGGTAAAAGCGACCAGCCGATCCTGCGCAGTGGCCACTTCTTCGACCTGACTGAACATCCGCGTCAGCAGTGCAACGAGTTGTGGCTGTTGCTCAGTGTCAATCACGCTGGAAAACAACCCCAGGCTCTTGAAGAAGCGATCACCAGCGACGTTAAACCTGCAGACGGCTTTACCCAAGGTTACCGCAATAGCTTCAGTGCGATTCCCTGGGACGTGTTCTACCGTCCACCGTTGGTTACGCGTAAAACGGTGTTGGTCAGCCAGACGGCCCGGGTCACCGGTCCAGCGGGGGAGGAAATCTTTTGCGATGAGTACGGGCGGGTTAAGGTCGAGTTCCACTGGGACCGCTCCGAACTTGGCAGCGACAAGAGCAGTTGCTGGCTACGGGTGTCATCCAGCTGGGCCGGGGACAGTTTCGGTTCGGTGACCATACCGCGCATCGGCATGGAAGTGGTGGTGACCTACCTGGAAGGTAATCCCGACAATCCGTTAATTACGGGCTGCGTGCCTAACAAGGTCACGCCTGCTCCCTACCCCTTGCCCGCGAATAAAACCAAAACTGTCCTGCGTAGCCACAGCTCGCCCGCCAGTGGCGGCTACAACGAGCTGTCGATTGAAGACCGCAGCGGCCAGGAGCTGATCTACCTTCGTGCTCAGCGTGACATGGAGCAGAAAGTCGAAAATGACAGCCGACTGGAAGTGGGTAATGAGCGCCGGGAAACCATCAAGGGCAATAGCATTGCGGTGTTGGAATCTGAAGAGCAACGCACCGTCACCGCTGACCGCAAAGTCCAGCTCAAGGCTAATGACTATTTGCAGGTGGCCAGCAGCAGCCACACCCGTGTCGGTCAAACGCTGGTGATCGAAGCGGGCCAGGAAGTGCACCTCAAAGCCGGGGCCAATCTAATCCTTGATGCCGGAGCCAGCATCACCTTGAAAGGCGGTGGTCAGCATATCGTGATTGGCCCAGGCGGTATTTTCAGTAGTACCGAGATTCAAATCGGCGGTGCACCTGCTGGAGGAACGGCTGCCAATCCGTTGTTGCCGGGCGTATTAGCGGCCCTGGCGACCCCGCCCGCACTGCCTATGATGGCCCCGACACAAAATGCGCTGATGGCGGCAAGTAAAGTTAAAGGCGCTGACTTCTGCCCGCTTTGCGAGGCTTGTAAAAACGGTCTTTGCCTGCCCAAAGGAATGACATCATGATAGCTGCCGCCCCTCGGCAATGGATGATCGATCAGCTAAAGCTCGACCATGCTCTGTGCCTGATTCTGGACTCGGAAGGCGAACTCGACGTCCGCCAAACCTTATTGAACACCAGCGAACCTGATCAGCATCGCAGTGTGTACAGCGAGACTCAGGTCTCCGATTTGGCTGATGCAGGGCCTTTCATATTCCTCATCGACAATCCTGACGATGAACGCATCAGAGACCTACTCAAGGTGCCTGAGCGTAATTGGGGCTGGCTTGCGAGTATTCGCAAAGATGACCTGCCTGCGCTGACCCAACACTGGCGTGAACGCTTGATTATCGGCACACGGCCCAATCAGGCGCTGTACCGATTTCACGACAATCGTGTCCTCACCCGTGCCTTGGGGCATATCCCTGAAGAGGCCCGCCCTGAGTACCTGGGGCCCGCGATCAGTGTGTGTTATTGGCATGGCGCAGGCTGGGAAGTCATCCACAATCCAGTTCCCGGCGAACACCCGCTTCCTGCTGATCCGATGTGGCTGAACGTCCCAGCACCGGCGAGTCAGTCGATGGAGATGCTTCAGTCCAATATCTACCGGTATCTGTGGGCAGAACACAGCGACGATCTGATGCGACTCTGCCAGCGCCAAGACCCAAGCACTTGGCTTGCAGAACAACTCTCGCAGGCTCAGCAATGGGGATGGTCTGCCCCTGAGCAAGTGCATTTTTTGATCATCAACAAACTCAATGAACCTGAGCCGCCCGTCATAAAAAACTGGTTGCCTCATACCGGCGAAGCACCGCAGGTTCATTACGAACGCCTTTTTAATGAAGCGAAATTCTGGCCAGGAGAACACTCCGCATGATGCACGTACGACGCTTTACTCCCCACCTCCTGCGGGTCTTATTTGTGAGCGCAATGGCCTTGGTCGCTTCGGGCTGCTCAATGGCGCAGACAAAGAGTTTTACTTTTCAGGCTGAATTGCCGGAAAACTTTACCATTAGTGCGACTACGTATTACGACTCAGCCTCAGGCGAGGCGTGTTCTGGGCATAAAGTTTTCAAAAGCGAGCAACCCAAAGGAACACACCTCGTTGAGCTCACGCTGCCGCTAACGGACACAGCGAAGGGTTGTTCAATGGCCTTGAAAAATGTTGTGCTGAATATCGAAGGGCAGTGGGGAAAACGTGATCTGGACATGGATATGGACTCTGCCGGTTTATCAATCCGCGATGAGCCATCAGAAGCAGTTCGCCCTTTCCCCACGTCGGGTCCTCTCGTCTTTCAGGGCCAGTGCCAGTGGTTGTTTCGCACGATGGGGCCGTATCGTTACATCGTCAAAATCCTACAGTGCCGGGCGCTCGACGCGAATGGCGTCGTGCAGAAAAGCCTGGCGGGCGGAGCGTTGCAGCGCGATCAGTTAGCGGGCAAGACTGTGAAATTGGTACTGACGGTGGCGAAAGAAGAGCTGCCAGCAGTTGGTGATAATTGGGTTAAGTTTCCAGCTGGTTGGAAGCGTTGTATGGGTAAAGGACTCGACGATTCGTACGGATTTTGCCGTGGAAATACTACGGACTTCAAACCTTTCAAAATGCCTGATGGACGTGACTGCACCGTCTACCCCAACTGCACCGAATAAGGACATCAAAGGATGAGTTCGACTAAACCCATGGAAGATGTGGATAAGCCGGCTTTTAGCGGCAAGATGTTTGCCTGCCCATTAAAAGGTCACTGGGTTAGTTTTCAGTTGGTGGATGAGTTCGGTGATGGCAAACCATATGCTGGTCTTGCCTATACCCTTCAGGACAGTGCAGAGCAAAAATATACGGGGGCACTGGACGCCCAAGGGTTTGCCAAGATTGAAGACTGCTATCGTGGGCCTGTTGTACTCCGTTTAGACACTGAGTATGCCGGAAGCGAAGATTTGTATCTTTTTTTGATGAACCGCCCGTCATATCCACTTCCGATTACCGAACTCCAAGTTCGTGCCGAACAAACTCGTTTCTTTCACAAAGACGGATTTCCTGTCGACCACAACCCCGCGCAAAAAGCGGGAGATAAATTCATCCAGGTTGAGGTGCGGGACTTGGTCAAGCAGCGTGCGCATTTACCTCCCCCCGTTGACCGTAAATACCCGCCGGATGACATCTTGGTAAGAGCGCTTGATGAGCTGACGTTTGGTCCAGAGCCTTTATCTCAGCGTGGTGTTGGGCTGCTGTCGAACCGGCACACGCTGCTACAGGTGCGCCCACTGCGTGCGTTTAGACCCATGCTCTCAACCGATAAGGCTTTCAGTGCACTGAACCTGTACCAGCTCTCGATCATGGCGGATTTGAGCTACTCCAATTTTGGCCAAAATCCCGTTAAAAACCCCTTGGACTCCGTGAATTTTCCGCTGGATCCCAGCGTCGGTAACTTTTTTGGTGACGCGCTTTCGAACTATCGAGAAAGTTGGAAGGTAGACAGTTCACAGTCATCGGTTCACCGTTACTTTCCACTGTACGAAGAAGTTCCTTACTCGAAGCGCTTTGAGATTTTGCCGTTCGACCCAACGGTGTATGAGCAAAACAAGCCGAGCGAAACCCAGGAACACCCTTCCAATCTGCATTTTTTTGATGACACCAGTCCCTTTTGGCTTAGTGGCAAGAGCACGCAGGCATTCATCACGCATCATGATGAAATCATACTGATCGCTATCCGTGGAACACTGGAATTGTCAGATTGGTGGCGTGACGCGGATGCGGCACAAGTGCCTTTCGAAGAAGGTGCCGGGAAGGTCCATCATGGTTTTTACGATGCGTATAAAGCTCTGAAGACCTTTATTCAACGCTACTTAATTCGATTTTATACCGGCCAAAAAATCATTATCAGCGGTCATAGTCTGGGTGGCGCGATTGCATTGCTGCTGGCGGAAGCATTGCGATGTGATAAAGCTCAGAAATACGACATTCTCCTTTACACCTATGGATCGCCACGCGCGGGTGATGCCACGTTCGTCGCAGCTGCCGAGCCGCTGACGCACCACCGGATGGTGAACAACAACGACATGATTCCAGGTGTCCCTGCGCCTTGGATGAACGCACGGCGAACCATCTGGATTCCTGGGCTTGCGGCACTTTTTATTACCAATCCTGTTTTAGGCATCTTGATCTTCGTCGCAGGTCTGGTTCGTGTCGGTGGCGCGCCCTATCAGCACCATGGCGAGCTGCATCACTTCATGCCCGTAGATTTTACCGGGAAGGAAAAGTCGGCGATTCTCTGGGACCCGGGTTGTGCTTCCATAGAAGAGGCCGCTTGCACTCGGGCTCTCGCCAAAGACGGCGACCTGCCATTTCGTGGTGGTTTTATCGATCAAGCCATGAATTTAGGTGATCACAGTATACCGGGGTCCTATATCCCGTTCTCCTGGGCGACCTTTCGACGTTGGCAGCAAACCCAGGAAATTGACGGGACGGTGGTCACTGAGCGTGAATACAAACTGGTGGCGGCGGCATTGGAGACGATGCACACCAAAGTACAGGATCAAGGTAAGCAAACAAGGAACACTCAGCGCTATAACAACAATGACCCTGAGTACCTACAAACAGTGACTGACTTGAACAAAGAGTCGCAAAATCTTCTCGACTCGCTGGTGCGGCTTAAAAAACAAAACGAACGCCATCTGACACTTGTCGATGTCTACGGCAGCGCAGCGCAATCTCCCAACTTGGAAGATTCTCTGCATCGCTGGAAGGGTCAGCGGGAGAACATGCTGAAAGTACAGATTGCAATGATTCCTCAGCAGGACGATGGCGATTTGATGTTTGCCTCTCGCAGCGGTGCGCCTCATACGTTGGACATCGATTCTATCGTTTAGTGGGAGTATCTACTGGCTTGTGCCTGGAATACGCACGAGCCAGTAGCGTTTTTGATATGGCTAACGCTTGGATCATTACTTGGAAAACTTCCCTCGCGTCCATCCCCGGACAAGAGGATTTGCCCGATTACGATGTGTGTCTTCCGGCGAACCCGCCGTCTCGAGGTTGACCGGTTAACTCACTAGACGCCCATGAAAAACTCAAGTTCAATGCCCGATACTCGTGCTCCACCCGACTATCACACATGCCTAACGGCGGGCAATTGGAGGCGGTTGGCAGATCTCGTTATACAGAGGGGTCAAATCGACGTTTTTCCGTTCCGCCAAGCATTCACGGAAACGGAACGCAGTGCCTTAAGCCCCTTAAGATCTTCCCTAATTAACGCGGAAAATTTGGATTGGAATTAAATTTATGGTTGCTGTACGCGTGACATGGGTTTTGTATTTTTTTGTTTTTGGCATTTTTTCTAGCCACGCATCTGCTGGAGATAATGCTGCTGACAAGTATCCGACCCCCTTTGAACTGAATCGAAACTGGGGAGCTAAAGATCAAAATGGTGTGATTGTGATCCAGCCAATCTACAAAAATGTTTTATTATTTAAAGGAGGCATAAGCTCTGCTAGAGTAGACAAGAAAATAGGCTATATCGATCAGAATGGGAAAATCGCCATACCATTTGAATATGATAAAGGTTTGAATTTCAACAGTGGGCTCGTTGGCGTTTGCACTGGAGGAAAGTGCGGATATCTTGATAAAAAAGGAACCATAGTTATTCCTCTCTTGTATAAAGAGATAGACTATTTCAGAGAGGAGCAAGGAGGCCTGGCGATAGTAAATGGAGAGCATGGCTGGGGAGTTATTGACATTACGGGGCGTAATATAATTGAGCCGACACTTAGAACCAGTCCATCTATTTCCGAAGGGTTTATAATTGCCTTTAAAGGCATGCGTGACGGCATGATATATGATATTAAAGGTAATAAATTAACGCCGTTAAATTACGATCAGATCGGTTATAACGTATGGGCTGGGAAATACCTTAATGACAACCTTTTTACAGTGGCCATCGATGGTAAGTGGGGATTCATTGATAAAGCTGGCAAGGTCATCATCCCTCCGCGCTATGACAAGCGGGCTTTTTTCTTTGAGGGTTATGCCGAATTAGTTCGAGACGGGAAAGTCTACCGCGTAGACAAGCATGGGACGGAGGAACTAATAGGTGATTGGCAGCGAGCAACTCCATAAGTGCTGCGACCTTCGATTGAAGCCTTTTCGCCACTATCCAACCCGCCCACCAGCACCATCCCGCCGCGTGCGCCGTCCCACCCGGTTTCGATCCAGATCAGGCCGGCCACCAATAAGGCAGTAAATGCGCGAATGGCGTTCATTGCCGCCAATGTGAAGTCCAGATGCAACGGGTTTTCCTGCCCGCGAAAGACGCAGCTCGCTTCGCGCCCGTCCTGTATCGCATCGCTCAGCTCCAGAATCTGCTCCAGTTGTTGCAGCAGCCGCGCTTGCTCCCAACGCAACGCCCAGGCCAGCGAGCGCAAGGTGGCAGTCATGGTCTCGGTCATTTGTTCGGCTTTATAAGCCTGGTTATCAAAGCGTTGTTGCAGCGCCACGAAATGCTGGCGTGCTTGAGTCGATAACGATCGCCCCTGTCGGGCCAGTTCATCGAGAAAGGCCAATTCTTCGGCGCGTAAAGCCTGTATGTCTAGCGGCAACGCGCCTTGCCAGCGCTCGCTCAACAACTCTCGTTGGTGACGCAAAGCGGTCAGCCGAGAGGTCAGTAGCACCAGTTGATTGCCCAGCAACTGCACCAGGCCATTGGCACTGCGCAGCCGCGGCGCGTCGAAGTACAAATGTCGGCGCAGCCCTTCCAGCGCACTGATCTCGCCTAGTAGCTGCATCTGCCGACGATGGAAGTCGGCCTCGCTTTCTTCGGTACGAATGACGGCGGCGGCGTGAGTTGCGAGCAGCTTGATCACCTGATCGACCTTGGCGAAATAATTGCGAGCCACTGTCTCCGGTCGCGCAGTCAGCAGGCTGACCACGCACACGCAGGCGACCGCCAGCAGCGTCTCGGTCACCCGCGTGACGGCCAGCAGGAACGTGCCGTCCTGATCCGGCACCGCCAACAACGCGACGACCACCGCCGTGTAACCGCTGAGCACAAAAGCCTGGGAACTGGTGTAACGCAGCAGAGTGCCGCCAGCGGTACACAGCGCCAGCCACAACGCCAGGGTGATGATGAAGGCCAGCGGCGCCTGGGGGAAAATCGCCATGATCAGCACCGCGACCACGGCCCCTGCGGTAGTGCCGATGACCTGGCCAAAACTGCGGGCCAGGGCCATGCCGCCCAGTGGCTGGCTGACGATGACCACCGCCATGATCGACCACTTGGGCTGATCGAGGTCAAACAGGAACGCCAGATACAAGGTCAACAATCCGGCGACGATGGTTCTCAGGGCAAACAGCAGCGCCCCAAAGCCTGGGTTGAGCAGCATCTTGAAATATTGAAGCAACGGTTGCATGGGCGTGCTCATTGAGTCATCTAAAGCAAGCGTAGTCACTGCTTCAGCGGCTCGACAGGTTTCAGAGTCGACGCGTGTTGTAGGCAATTTCAATGATGAGTCAGACGTTTCCGATAGATACGCTCGATGGCCCCGTCAGCCATAGCGATTGGACAGAAACGCGCCCGCCCCCTAGGCTTTAAGCGCTGCGAAAGCGTCTCTTAATAAAGCCTTACCCATGATCGTGCGTCCCAAGCCGAACCTGATCGGCATCCTGTTTTCCCTCAAAGGCTCGATTGCCAAGCGCATTGCCTTGCGCAGCCTTTTGGTGACGCTACTTGCGTCGGTGATTGTGCTGATCGAGACCTGGCATCCGGAATCCTTCTCCAAGGTCAACGCCACGCCGTTTACGCTGTTGGGGTTGTCGCTGTCGATCTTCATGAGCTTTCGCAACAACGCCTGCTATGACCGTTGGTGGGAAGGTCGCAAGCAACTGGGGCAAATGATCATTGAGGTGCGTTCGCTGATACGCCAGACCCAAGGGTTGATGGACGCGGACGAACGCGAGCTGCTATTGCGCGAACTCTGTGGCTTCGCCCATGGCCTGATCGCTCACCTGCGTCTTGAAAGTGAACCCCACGCCATCGCGCCGTGGGTCCACGACCCTATTGACCAGCAGCACCCGAACATTCCCGACGCGCTGTTGCAACGCATCGGCGCCCGCTGTTCGGAACTCGCCGAGCTCGGGCGAATCAGCGAGTGGCGCTACACCCAACTGGAGACTCGGCTGGTCAGCCTGAGCCAGGTCCAGGCCAGTTGTGAGCGAATCAAAAGCACACCACTGCCCTTCCCTTACACGCTATTGCTGCACCGCACCATTTACCTGTTTTGCATCCTGTTGCCGTTTGCCATGGCCGAACCGCTGGGCTGGCTGACGCCGGTGTTCACCGCCATTGTCAGTTACACCTTTTTTGGTCTCGACGAAATCGGCGACGATCTGGAAGACCCGTTCGGCTTCGACGAGAACGATTTGCCGTGCAATGCGATTTTGCGCACCCTGGAGCGCGAAGTGCTGGCGGCGTTGGGGCAAACCGATTTGCCGCCGGCCCTCGAACCCATCGAGTACGTTTTGAACTGAGCCAGGGTTTGACTCAAAGCCTTGCCTGACCGAAGCTGACGACTTTGCAAAAGCTCGCCAGCCCCCGGATTCCTGCATGCCTCAGTCCCGCCGCTACCTGCTTATCAGTCTCTGCATCCTGCTTGCCATAGCTCTCGCCTGGTTTTTCATGCGCAGTACCACGCCCGTGGTGCCGGAGGCGATCAAGCATGGCTACAGCGACGCACTGACCAAGACACGCGCCGGGCAACCGGGGGCGGCGCGGGTTCTTTATCAGCAATTGGGTCGCCCTGATTTGTCAGTCAAACAGCGCCTCGGGCTGCTTGCAGAATTGCCGAATTACCCAAGCCCCCAAGCCTTGAAACTGGCCGATGCCGACATGCATAACATCTCGGTGGATGTCCGCGTCGCGGCGATCAAAAGCATTGTCGGCCTGGTCCCCACCGGGCAACGCAGCCTGTTGCTGGGGCCAATGCTCGATGACAGCGATCAAAGCGTACGCTTGGCCGCCGTCAATGCGCTGCTGGGTCTGTCGCCGGATGACCTGGGACTGTATTTCGGGCCGCTGCAGCAGGCCATCGATGTTTGGGAACTGACCCTCAAGAGCGAACCTGAAAGCGCCGACACACATTACCAACTGGCACGCCTGCACCTGCACAACGCCGAATTGAAAGAGGCGCAACAGGCGCTGGAGCGCACCTTGCAACTTGAGCCCGGAAACCTGCCGGCACTGGTCATGCAAATCGAAGTGCTGGACAAACAAGGCCAGAGCGATGGCGCCCGGCAGTTGTTGGCCAAACAACTGCAGACCCAGCCGGATTCCGCTTACCTGCAACATGCCCTCGGGCTCTGGTTGCTGCACCACGGGCAAAGTGAATTCGCCCTGCTCGGCCTTTCCAAAGCGGTTGAACTGGAGCCGGACAACAAGGATTACCGCTACGACCTGGCCACCACACTGCACGGTGAGGAAGAACAGGAAGCGGCGCAGAAACAGTTACAGGAAATCGTCCAGCGCCATCCTGCGGACCGCAAGGCCCGGGTGTTGTTGATCAATTACTGGAAGGAAAGCGGGCAGTTGCAGAACGTGCAGATCCTTCTTGCTCAGCTTGAGCAAATGAATCCGGATGACCCGGCATTGCAACAGGGCCTTTGATTTTACGAAGCCTCGATAAAGTCAAAAGATCGCAGGCTCCTACATCCATCGCGTCTTATCAGGTATAGCGGTCGAATCCTGCCTCCGTAGGAGCTGCCGAAGGCTGCGATCTTTTGATTTTTTACGCAAAAACAACAGTCGAATACAAAAGGTTGAACCGTCGTCTCGGCCAAGGGTCAAGAGAATCAGGCAGTCAATTCAGGCACTTCAGGCCTGCTGCCTCGCTTCCCCTGGTCATGAGAGGGCATTTTTTGTCTACATCTAACGAGTTGTTCAGTGCAAAAGCCGCCACCGGTATAGAAGGCCTGGATGACATCCTCGCCGGTGGATTGTCCCGCGGCCACGTGTTTTTGCTTGAGGGTGAACCCGGAACGGGCAAAACCACCGTCGCGCTGCATTTTCTCCTTGCCGGTGCCCGTGCCGGCGAGCGCTCGTTGTACATCACCCTGTCAGAAACCGAACGTGAACTGCGCCAAGGCGCGCGATCCCATGCCTGGGAACTGGATGAGAACATCCATATCTTTGAGCTGACACCACCGGAAAGCCTGCTCAATGCCGAGCACCAGCAGAGCTTGCTGTATTCCTCAGACCTGGAGTTGGGCGAAGCCACCAAACAAATTTTCGAAGTGGTTGAGCGGATCAAGCCGACCCGTGTGGTCCTCGACAGCCTCTCCGAAATTCGCCTGCTGGCCCAGAGCTCACTGCGCTATCGCCGGCAGATCCTGGCCATCAAGCACTACTTCGTGCGCTATGACGCCACCGTGTTGCTGCTCGATGACCTGACCACCGAGTCTCTCGATAAAACCGTGCACAGCGTGGCGCACGGGGTGATTCGCCTGGAAGAACTGACGCCCAACTACGGCGCCGAACGCCGTCGTATTCGCGTGGTGAAATACCGTGGTCAGAAGTACCGTGGCGGTTTTCACGACTTCACCATCATGGGCGACGGCGTCCATGTGTTTCCACGCCTTGTGGCAGCCGAACACCGTGGTGGCTATATTCGCCAGCAATTGACCAGCGGCATCAAGGAGATGGACACACTGCTTGGCGGCGGCATCGAAACAGGCTCCAGCACGCTGATCCTCGGCCCTGCCGGCACCGGCAAATCGCTGATCTCGATGATCTTCGCCGCAGCGGCTGTCGCCCGCGGCGAAAAAGCCGCGCTGTTTATCTTCGACGAAGAGCTGGGTCTGCTGTTGGAGCGCATGAAAAACATGGGCATCGACCTCAAGGCCTTGCAAGCCACTGGCAATCTGCTGATCGAGCAAGTGGACGCCGCCGAATTGTCTCCCGGAGAGTTTTCCTATCGGGTGCGTCGTTGCGTCGATGAGCGCGAGATCAAAACCGTGGTGATCGACAGCATTAACGGCTATCAAGCCGCGATGCCAGAAGAAAACGCCCTGGTGCTGCACATGCACGAATTGCTGCTGTACCTCAATCGCCGAGGCGCCGCGACGTTCATGACTGTCGCCCAACACGGCTTGGTTGGAGACATGCAGGCGCCGGTCGATATCACCTATTTGGCCGACACGGTCATTCTGTTGCGCTACTTCGAAGCCCTGGGCAAGGTGCGCCGGGCGATCTCGATCATCAAGAAGCGTACCGGCAGCCACGAATCGACCATTCGCGAGTACCGCATCAGCGGCAACGGCATGACCATCGGCGAACCGTTGGACGCGTTCCAAGGTGTGTTGCGTGGTGTACCGACCTATTTGGGCGCAAGCAAGCCACTGCTTGAGGAAGATAACCAGTGACGGCCCTGGCGGCGACATCCGAGCGCGCGATCATTCTCGCGCCGCTGGGTCGCGACAGCCAGATTGCGCTGATGATGCTCAATGAAGCCGGCTATGCCGGTGTCATCAGCCGTGACCTGGCGCAGTTGTGCAGCGAGCTGGAATACGGCGCTGGCCTGCTGCTGATCTCTTGCGAAGCGTTACTGGGCGCTGATCTGGCCCCCCTGCTGCGGTTGATCGAGCAACAACCGGCATGGTCGGATTTGCCGATCGTGTTGTTAACCCACCACGGCGGGCCCAAGCAGAACCCCGCTTCGCGACTTGGACCGCAGTTGGGTAACGTGACCTTTCTCGAACGCCCTTTCCACCCAGTGACCCTGATCAGCCTGGTCACCACTGCGCTGCGCGGGCGACGACGACAGTACGAAGCCAGGGACCGGCTGATCGATTTGAGCCAAAGCGAACTGCGGCTGCAAACCACCCTTGAAACCCTCGAGCAACAAGTCGAGGAACGCACCGCACAGTTACGGCACAACGAAGAAGCCCTGCGTCAGTCGCAGAAAATGGAAGCCGTCGGCCAGTTGACCGGCGGCATTGCCCATGACTTCAACAATATGCTGACTGGCATCATCGGCAGCCTGGAGTTGCTGCGCCGACGCTTGGCCCGTGGACGTACCGAAGACCTGGACAGCCTGATCGATCTGGGCGTCACCTCGGCCAACCGTGCGGCCGGCCTGACCCACCGTTTGCTGGCGTTTTCCAGGCGCCAATCCCTGGATTCAAAACCGGTGGTGATGAACACCCTGGTGACGTCAATGGGCGAGCTGCTGCAACGCAGCATCAATGAAAGCATTCACCTGGACATGCAACTGAGCGAACAGCTGTGGGTGGCCGAAGCCGATCCCAACCAACTGGAAAGCGCCCTGCTCAACCTGGTACTCAATGCCCGCGATGCGATGCCCGGCGGCGGCCAATTGGTGGTGAAGACCTTCAATCAACATCTGGATACGGGCTTCACTGAATCCCACGGCAACCTTCAGCCCGGGGATTACGTGGTGCTGAGCGTTACCGACACAGGCTGTGGCATGCCGCAAAGCACCATCAATCGCGCGTTTGACCCGTTTTTCACGACCAAACCCATCGGCCAGGGCACCGGCCTCGGATTGTCGATGATTTATGGCTTCAGCAAACAGTCCCGTGGCCACGTCACTATCCAGAGCGAAGTCGACAACGGCACCACCGTTAACCTTTACCTGCCCCGCTACCTAGGCAACCTGACGCAGGATCCCCTCGTCGACATCGAGCAAGCGCCTTTCGCTCAGGACGGTGAGACCGTGCTGATTGTCGAAGACGATCCGGCGGTTCGGGTATTGGTCAGCGCGGTGCTGAGCGAGTTGGGTTATGCGTTTGTCGAGGCCGGGGATGCCAACAGTGCGGTGCCGATTCTGGACTCCGCCCAGCGAATCGATCTATTGATCAGCGACGTCGGCCTGCCGGGAATGAACGGCCGACAATTGGCAGAAATCGGCCGTCAGTACCGGCCGGGTCTCAAGGTGCTGTTCATTACCGGGTACGCCGAGCATGCCGCCGTGCGCAGTGGCTTCCTCGACCCGGGCATGCAGATGATTACCAAGCCGTTCACCTTCGATTTATTAACGGCGAAGGTACGGGAAATGATCCGGATCTAAAGCACAACATTCGCGTAGGAGCTGTCGAAGGCTGCGATCTTTTGATCTTGTTTTTGAACAGCAAGATCAAAAGATCGCAGCCTTCGGCAGCTCCTACGAAGATCAAAAGCGCTTAAGAGAGCATTTCCTGCATGAGTTCCTGCAGCACATCCAGATCGAAAGGCTTGCCCAGAATTGGCGCCTTGCGGGTGATCGGGCTGTCGGTCTCACGGATTTCCTGCGGATAACCGCTGATAAAAATCACTTTGAGCTCCGGACGCAACTTCACCGCTGGCTCGGCGATCTGCACGCCGGAAATCCCGCCAGGCAGTCGGAAATCGGTAATCATCATGTCCAGGTGCGGTTTGCTCGAGAGGATTTCGAACGCTTGCTCGCCGTTTTCAGCCTGCAGTACGCGGTAACCCTCACCCGACAGGTAGGCAGACAACACCATCAAAATCGAGGGGTCATCCTCGACAATGAGTACTACATCTTGCGCATCTTCACTCATGGGAAGCCTTTGTTCGGTCAATAGCTGCTGATACGACCGTGGGGTCGTTCAGAGGTTGCGTCTATCTGGCTGTTTTCCTACAGCGGCAGACAAACGCGAAATAAGGCGCCTTCGTTGATTTTGCTCTCGACGACGATGGATCCGCCATGGGCGGCAACGATTTGCTCGGAAATAAATAGCCCAAGCCCAAGCCCTGCTACAACGGTCTTGGCTGAAACCCGTTCGAACTGTTGAAAAATACGTTTCTGGTTCTCTTCACTGATGCCAATACCTCGATCCTGGACCTCGACCCGGGCCTGACCTTCGTGACTGTACACCCGCACGCCAATCGGGCCTTTGCCACCATAACGCAAGGCGTTGGTCAGCAAGTTGGAGATCACCTGCTCGATACGGAACTCATCCCACCGACCTTCCACCGACTCATCAGCTGTAAACGTCACCGCTGACTCGGCGGCATCGAATTGCGGCGCAAAGTTTTGCAGCAGATCGCCCACCAGCTTCTTCAGGTCGAAGCGACTCGGTCGGATCGACAGCTTGCCGGTGCGAATACGTGACACGTCCAGCATGTCTTCAATCAGCCGGATCAGACTTTTGATCTGCCGCTCATCGCGATCAACCATGGCGTGCATCTTGTCCAGGGTAAACGCTGCGGCGTTGTCCCGGGCCAGGTGCATCTTGCGCAACTGGGTTTCGAGGATCAGGCCATTGAGCGGTGTGCGCACTTCGTGGGCGACGATCGACATGAAGTCATCGCGCATGCGCACCGCTTGTTCCAGTTCGTTTTGGGTGTTCTGCAATTTCTTGAGCAGCGCTTCCTGTTCGCGGCGGCTCTGCTCCAGGGCTTCGACCTGTTGCTTCATCGCTTTGCTCTGGCGATACAAGTCGACGAAGACATTGACCTTGCTCTTGACCGCGTGGATATCCAGCGGCTTGTGCAGGAAGTCCACGGCGCCGCTTTCATAGCCTTTGAACGCGTAGTTCAGCTCACGACCGGCGGCACTGACGAACACGATTGGAATGTTTTTGGTCTTTTCCGTGCCGCGCATCAGCTCGGCCAGTTCAAAGCCGTTCATACCCGGCATCTGCACGTCGAGAATGGCCATGGCGAATTCGTGCTGCAGCAACAGCGACAACGCTTCGTCCGCCGACTGCGCCTTGTAGACCGTGCGATCTTCGCGCCTGATCAACGCTTCGAGGGCCAACAGGTTCTCCGGCAGATCATCGACGATCAGCAGTTTGGCTTGAATATTACTCAGCATGCTATTCGTTCCAGCTCGACAAGCAGACGGCCGATGCCGCGGACAGTAAGAATGTGGTCGGGTTGATGCAAATCCAGCGCAGCCTTGGGCATGGTTGCAACTTGGGCTTCGTGCGGATCTTGCACCACCGTCAGGCCACCGCGGTGTTTGACCTGAGCCAGGCCGCTGGCGCCATCGCGGTTGGCACCGGTCAACAACACGGCGGCCAGCGCGGGCCCGTAGGCGTCGGCGGCAGATTCGAACAAGTAATCGATGGCCGGCCGCGAATAGTGCACGCGGTCCTCCAGGCTCAACGAGAAACTGCGGTCCTGCTCCACCGAGAGGTGATAGCCGGGCGCTGCAAAATAGAGCGTTCCGGGGTCGACCAAGGTCTTGTCACCGGCCTCCACCACTGGCATCGAAACTCGCCGGGCAAATACTTCGACCAGCTGACTGCGGCGTCCGTCAGGCAAATGCAGCACCACGACGATCGGCAGCGCAAAACCTTCGCGCAGAGGGCTGAGGATATTCAGCAACGCCTCTACTCCGCCGGCTGAGGCGCCGATCACGATAGCCTCTACGGTAGGCAAACCGGCTGCACTGTTCATGATTTACGGTAAATCCGTTCGTGTTTGACCAATGGCTCGAACTGCTTGCCGAATGCCGAAAAATCCGGAGTTTCCTTGCTGCCCAACACCAGAAAACCACGATGACACAGCGACTCGTGGAACAATCCAAAGGCACGATCCTGAAGCTTTTTATTGAAATAAATCAATACATTACGACATGAAACTAATTGAGTTTCTGAAAAGACACTGTCCGTCGCCAGGCTGTGATCGGCAAAGGTCACGTTCTCACACAGGCTCTTGTCGAAAATCGCATAGCCGTAAGCAGCCGTGTAGTAATCGGCAAATGAGCGCTGGCCACCGGCCTGCTGGTAATTAGCAGTGTAGGCGCGGACGTTCTCCATGGAGAAAATTCCCTGTTTGGCTTTGTCCAGGGAGCGAGGGTTGATGTCGGTGGCATAGATGATCGTGCGGTCGAGCAAACCTTCTTCGCGCAGCAGGATCGCCATCGAATAGACCTCTTCACCGGTGCTGCATCCGGCAATCCAGATCTTGATCGAGGGATAGGTCTTGAGCAGCGGCACCACTTCCTTGCGGATTGCCAGAAAGTGCGAAGGATCACGGAACATCTCACTGACCGGGATCGTCAGCAATTGCAGCAACTGCATGAACGCGGTCGGATCGTGCAGGACTTTTTCCTGCAGCGCCGAGATGGTGGTGCACTCGAACTGACTCAGCGCATGTGCAACCCGGCGTTTGATCGACGCGCCGGAATAGTCGCGAAAGTCATAGCTGTACTTGAGGTAGATCGCCTCGATCAGCAGCCGCAATTCGATTTCGGTATTCTTTTCCACTAAAAGCTTTCCACTAGAGGCGTTCCTAAATGCGTTCCATCTTCGGTAACCACACGCGAATCAACGAGAACAGGCGATCCAGGTCGATAGGCTTGGCCAGGTAATCGTTGGAACCTGCCGCCAGGCAGCGCTCCTGATCGTCCTTCATGGCCTTGGCCGTCACCGCGATGATCGGCAGCTTGCGCCAGCGCGGGTCCTGGCGGATCAAGGTCGTGGCCTCGAAACCGTCCATTTCCGGCATCATCACATCCATCAGCACCAGGTCGATGTCCTCGACTTCATTCAATCTTTCAATCGCCTCACGACCATTTCGACCGATCACTACGACTGCACCCTTTTGCTCCAGCGCACTGGTCAGGGCGAAGATGTTGCGCACATCGTCGTCCACCAGCAGCACCTTGCGCCCCTCGAAGACCTTGTCGCGACTGCGGGCGGTCTTGAGCATCTTCTGCCGCTCGTGGGACAACCGGGATTCGACTTTGTGCAAAAAGAGCGTCACTTCATCCAGCAGACGCTCTGGCGATCGGGCACCCTTAATGATGATCGAACGCGAATACTTGCGCAGGTCGGCCTCTTCGTCCCGGGTCAGGTTGCGCCCGGTATAGACGATTACCGGCGGGAACGAGCAGATGTCTTCGGTAGACATACGCTTGAGCAGATCGTTGCCGAGCATGTCCGGCAGTTTCAGGTCGATGATCATGCAATCGAAAATCGTCGTGCGCAGCAGGTCCAGCGCTTCCTGGGCGAAGCCGACGGCGGTGATCTCGATGTCTTCGTCGCCGATCAGACGGGCAATGCTGTCACGCTGCAAATCATCATCTTCCACCAACAGCACCCGTTTGACCTTCTGGGTCAGCTTGGCTTCCAGGCGGGCAAACACGTCCTTGAGCTCTTCGCGAGTGGTCGGTTTGACGGCATAACCGATGGCGCCCATGTGCATCGCAGCTTCGACCCGGTCTTCGACCGAGATCACATGAACCGGAATGTGCCGGGTTTCGGCGTGCTCCTTCAGGCGCTGCAACACGGTCAGCCCGGAATGATCCGGCAGGCGCATGTCCAGCAGAATGGCGTCGGGGATGAACGCTTTGGCCAGGTCATAGCCTTCGTCAGCGCCATGGGCAACCAAGCACTGATAGCCCAGTTCGTGGGCCAGGTCATAGAGGATGTGTGCAAAATTCTCCTCATCTTCCACCACCAGAATGCAGCGCGTAGCAAACGGCGCGTTGGCGCGGTCATCATCGAAACGCGGGATGTCAACGTCGGCAATCAGCGGCACCAGCGCGGCAACCGGGGCGCTCGACGAATAAGCAACCGGAGTGACCCGCATCGGTTCGACCGGCTCATCACCCGGCTCGACGTATTGCAGCGGCAACACCAGGGTGAACGCACTGCCCTGCCCCGGCTCACTGCTGACGCTGATCGAGCCGCCCAGCAAATTCGCCAGGTCCCGGGAAATCGACAGGCCCAACCCCGTGCCGCCATAACGGCGATTGGTGGTGCCGTCAGCTTGGCGGAAGGCTTCGAAAATGCTTTCCTGCTGCTCCGCCGCAATACCGATCCCGGAATCGCGAACGATGAAGGCGATACCTTCGCCAGCCTGACTGGAAACAGTCAGGCTGACGTTGCCTTTTTCGGTGAACTTTACCGCGTTGGACAGCAGGTTCTTGATCACTTGTTCCAGACGCTGGCGGTCGGTGAAGATCATCATCGGCGCACCAGCCTGCAACTCAATCTGGAAATCCAGCTTCTTGTCCGTGGCCATCGGCTCGAACATTGCGCGCAAGCCATCCACCAGACGCGTGACGCTGGTGTTTTCCGGGCGTATTTCCAGCTTGCCGGCTTCAACTTTGGAAATATCGAGAATGTCGTTGATCAGGTTGAGCAAATCATTGCCGGCCGAATAGATCGACTCGGCGAACTTGACCTGTTCGGCACTGAGGTTTTCCTGAGGGTTTTCCGCCAGCAACTTGGCCAGGATCAACGAACTGTTCAACGGCGTGCGCAGTTCGTGGGACATGTTGGCGAGAAATTCGGACTTGTACTTGCTGGAGCGCTGCAATTCTTCGGCTCGATCTTCCAGTTGAGTCTGGGCTTGATTGAGCTCGGTGTTCTTCTCATCCATGGCGTCGCGTTGATCGGCCAGGATCTGCGCCTGCTCGGCGAGCTGTTCGTTGGTCTGCTCCAGTTCCACCTGCTGGGTTTCCAGGTGCGCCTGGGATTCCTTGAGAATCCTCGACTGCTCTTCCAGCTCCTCGTTGGCGGACTTGAGTTCTTCCTGCTGAACCTGGAGCTCTTCGTTGAGCTGCTGGGTTTCGGCGAGTACTTCCTGCAAACGCTGGCGATAGCGCGCGGCTTCGATCGAGGTGCCGATGTTGCCGGCAATCAGCTCGAGCAGTTCGATGTCACGGTCGTTCAACGGGCGCAGGAAGCCGAGTTCGATCGCACCATTGATCTGGTCATCGTCGCTGGTCGGCACCACCAGCACACTGTGCGGCAAACCTTGGCCCAGGCCAGAGCTGATTTTGAAGTAATCGTCAGGCACGCCATCCAGGCGAATCATACGTGCCTGTTGCACCGCGTGACCGACAATGCCTTCGCCGTCGTAGATCGACTGACCCTGCTCTTCCTGCTCGCGGGACAAGCCGTAAGACGCCACGCGTTTAAGGCCGCCATGGTCTTCACGCACGTAAATGGCCGCCACGGCGGTGCCCAGGTACTGCGCGCAGAACTTCAGGATATTGCGACCCAACAGGTTGAGGCTCAGTTGCCCCAGCACCTGCTCGGCCAGTTCGGTCTGGCCATTGCGCAGCCAGGCTTGCTGCTCCAGACGCCCGGCACTGGCTTGTTGCGCTGCGAGGTTGGCACCGTAGCTCTCGGAAAGATTGAGCAAGTCACGCCGGCCGACATACGCCAGCAACCCACTGATACCGGCCACGAACAGCAGGTACAGGGTGATGCTCCAGATCGTGGTGCGGCGCACGTCTTCGTTGCGCGTGGTGCGCAACTGCTGCTCCATGTCGATCACGTCTTCAAACTGTTTGCGGATTTCATCGGTCAGGCGCTTGCCGCGCCCGGCCTTCACCGCACCGCGGTAATCACCACTGGCTCGCTGCAGATCGATCATCGATTGCGCGTAGGTGGCCCAATCGGTTTGCAAGGCCTGGAGCCTGTGCAAACGATCGGTCTGGACCGGGTTATCGGCCGTCAGTTCGAGCAAGGTATTGAGGGCCACCGCGATTCTCGGCTTGGCCGTTTCGTAGGGGTCCAGGAAGTGCTCGTCGCCGCTGAGCAGGAAGCCGCGCATCCCGGTTTCCAGATCAACGGTCAGCTTCACCGCTTCATTGGCGTTATTGATCACCCGGTCAGTGTGCTCGACCCACTGAATGACGGATAACAGATAAGTGATCAACGCCACAAAGAAAACTGCACTGATCACGCCCACACCCAGCGGCAAGCTGACGTTGCGGCTCAAGAGTTTACGGAATCGTTGCTCATCAACCGAAGGCGCAGAGGTCATGGGGAATGCCTTGTCGAACTGTTGAAAACCAAGGAGTTTGCCCCAAAACGGCCGCGCTGATCTAATTTTCTGACAGGTTTGATGGCAAATTCCTGCAATTAACTGCTCTTGATCAATGCCGCGCGTTATCCTCGCCGGTTCTTGTACCGCTATTGTTTTTTGTATCGGGTCGGGAACTTGTCGGGGTCCGACAATTACTCAAGCAAGAGACCGGCGTTTTTGATCGGCCGCCGACCCACCACTCCACCATTGAGAGCCCTACTATGTCCTCCAACGCGTCCATCATTCTTGTCGTCGAAGACGATGCCATCGTTCGCATGCTGATCGTCGATGTGTTGGAGGAACTGGAATTCAAGGTGCTTGAAGCGGATGGCAGCGAAAAGGCCCTGGAGTTTCTCAATGACGAAGACCAGTACATTGACCTGATGATGACGGATGTCGGCTTGCCGGTGATGGATGGTCGCGAGCTGGCCACCCAAGCGCGAATGCTGCGCCCCGAGCTGCCAATCCTGTTTGCCAGCGGTTATGCCGAAAGCATCGATGTGCCAGCGGACATGTTTGTCATTGGCAAACCGTTCTCCATTGACCAGTTACGCGAAAAAGTATCTGGAATACTATCCGCCCGCTGAGTTATTGCGTGCCCCTTTCTCAATGGCTCTTGTTTGCGCACAAACAAGAGCCATCCTTATTTAACAAACCTGCCCTCCTCCCTAAATAAACATCGCTGAAATAACTGGTTCAAATAACCATCTGGCTATCCGCATCCATTCAAACTAAGTTGCGTCTCGGCACGACTCACCGCCCGTTCATTATTTTCAATAACGTGTGCACAGCCGATATAAAGCCAGACAAAACAGGCACCCTCTCTTATTTAAAAGAGCGACACTGACTGCCTGAAATCTACTAAACCTTGAATGGATTCAAGATGAACAACACCAGCAACTGCACCATCGCCGACCGATACCTTTCTCGACCAGCAGGCACTTCCTACAACATTGTCGATCCAACAAGCAGCAATGACAGTGAGCGACAGGAAGTTATCAGCAGATTGATTACCATGCTGGCTGATGACAGCACAGGATTCGCCCCCACCTGGACAATGCCGCTTATTTCCCTGGAGCGCGATTCAAGTCTTGAGCACTTGATGGTGCCCGGCATCGAACTGTTAAAGCGAATGATCAAGAAAGACGCATTTCAACAGGTCTTGAGCAGACACCGGTTATCCGAAGACGCTGTGTTTCAAGTCGAAGAGAACGGTCGCATCACCGCACTGACCGTAAACTTCACCTACGACCTGACCAACCGAACCAAACTTGACCCCGAACTGAACGACGACCTGGAAACCCTCGCAGAAATGGCGGCGGTACTGGGTGGCGCGGTGACACTCGACGACCGGGTCAGCCTGACACAATGGCTCAGGTTCCACGACCATGTCATCCCGAAAACAGCCGAAGACACCCAACATCTCATTACGTTGCTGGAACTGCGCCTGCCGAAAAGTCCGCTACTGGGCAACTATTGGGACATGCTCTCGGTAGCTAACGACAGCCCGGTCAGTCTTAGCGACACCCAGCGTCGCCAAATCAGAGCCTTGACCCACTATTACACTCGGGGTCGAGGGAAGTTACTGGATCTTCTGTCGCAAGTTGCCCTGGGGCGGCAGATCACGACCCTCAACCAATCCGACGCCGATGAACACCTGCAGACACTCGCGTCCCAAGACATCGCCGCCTCTTGGGCCGAAGGCTATATCAAGGAACTGGAGTGGTATGGCGCATCGAGCGATGAGCCGTTATCCGATGTGTATAGACAGCAAGTTATGCTGACAGCGGTGCTCTTGGACATGCACCCGTCCATTGGCGAAGAGGAACCTCGCAATCATGTCGCCGGGTTTAATCTCTATGCCACTGAGCATGTTGAACACTCTTTCGCTGCCGTTCGGACAGCGTTGGAAAGTCATCTGGTTGCCAAGGCTGGCGTTAGCGAACAGACCGCGCCTCTCGCTGCCCATTTACTGTTAGCCGGCGCCGCGCCTGAATTCCTGGTCAAAGACTTGCCCTCGACCCTGCTGCTGGGCACACCGCAATGGGTTGAATTTTGTCGGACCGTGGCGATGGTGGAATTCAACGAGCCGGGCTCTTCGCGCCTGATGACGTATGCACAAATCAGAAAACTGGCAACGATTGACTGGTTGGATGAATCGCTGACAACGCTCAACAGCTTGCTCGCCATGGACACCCTCCTCGACTGGGCCCTGCTCAACGGCATTATCACGCTGGCCGACGTGCAGAATGCCCGCACCACGGCCATCGGCACCGCGACTTCCGCTTATGAAAAGCACCTTGGGCTCTTTGCCGAGGTCCAGGCCAAATTGTCGAAACCATTCCCTACAAGGCGGGATATCGCATTAAATATCCTGAAAATCACAGCCCCTGATTGCGATTTTATTGAAGATGAAATTCTGCGCAAAAAGAGCCCACACGCCCCCCGCCCGGGATTTGTGACATCAGAGCCGATGTCATTGGTAGAGTTGCTGATGGCCAATGAACTCGGCTCCCGCCAATGGAATATCGCGAACAACAGCCTCTATGACATTTATCCGTTTATAAACAATGAAACTTACCGGTTGAAACCCGAGTTCGATTATTTGTTCAACCGGGCTCATACCCAGTTCTCGGAAGCCATGAGCAGCAGTTTCAAACTGGCTTTTACAACACTGCCACCGCTTGATCGAAGGCGACTGTCACAAGGACAGGTTTCGTTATTTACCGTCCGACCCTCCGTAGCGATCGTCCCCACGCCAGAAAATACATTCACGCTGAACCCGTTTAAGTTACTTATTCACACCGCCACCGAACTTACCCAACTGGGTTACAAGGAAAATCAGGCCGACAAAGATGCCGCTACCGGACGTTATGGTGTGGTGATCTGTGCTTACTTCGAGAATAAGTTGTATTGCTACGAACTGTTCACACTGCACGGCGTCTGCCGTGAAAATCCCGCGCTCGCCGAACTGATCAGCCATAACGGTTTGTTGAATCAGTCCCCACGCACGGATTTCTCTGGAAGTGCAAACCGCTACGGTCCTCCCTCAGCAACCTATCGTTTGCCGACTGATATCGAGTGCTATACCCACGGCGTAAACCCCGGCATCCAACCCACCAGCATTGGTGTGATTGAAAAGCTCGCCGTTCTTCCAGTTGCCGCTACACACTCAACCCGGCAAACCCGCGGGTATTACCATAGCTTTTACAGTGGCGAGTTCAACGAACTTGCAGCGTTCATTCAGAAGCACCGTCCCCTGGCGACCTATGACGAGTTATTAAAAGAGTGCTGGGGACAGACCAAACTGGAGAGGCTGCGGGCCGAGTACGATGGCGTTGTCGACACAGTGCTCAACGTCATTGTCCCGTTCAAATCGTGCATTCAGGACATCCTTTCGGACGACCCGGATCGCCGGGCAGAGGGTTGGGCGTCGTGCACCCTTGAAGCGGCCATGACACTTCTGTTGGTGGTCGGCGCGGTTGCCAAGGTTGTCAGCATTGCCGCCAAAACTGCTTCCGTCGCGGCAAAGGCCGCCAGCATGGCGAGAGTGGGCGTCGGTTTGTTGAACAGCGTGTTCAACCCACTGGACGGCATACCCGCCGTGGTACGCAAGGGCGTGAAAGTGTTGAAGCTCAGGAAACTGGGCACCGATGTACTGGAAAACGCCACGTTTCAACTGCGCAAGCTGACCGGCAGCGCGCAATCCTATGACTTGGTCAAAGCCACCAACCGTGCAGACACTGGCCTGGGAACCTGGCGTCCATTGGCGTCGTCGACAGACTCGCTCGTCGTCTTGGCCACACGCCACAACGACCAATGGTACGCGTTGAATCGTCAGGGCCAGGCCATTGGACCAAAGTTGAAAAACTTTGACTTCCTGAACGTGCTTCGCCTGCCGGGCTTTCACAAACGCATGCCAGTGGTCTACAGCCGCAAGTTACTTAAGGACGCGTTGCCGGCAGCCCGGAGAAAAGTGGATGAGGCCATTAAAGTAATGACCAACAGCGCATCGGAATATGATTCGGGTTTAGTGCTGAAGCTGCTCATGGGAGACAACTCCCCCGAGGCTCGAAGAAAATTTCTGGACGCCCTTCAGGATGTCAGGAATGACCTGGCGAAGATTACTCCCGACAACTTCATCCTCGATACCAAGACACAAACAGGCGCCCTGGCTTCGCTTAACCCACAGGAGTACCAAAAGTGGAGAACAGCCAGCCAGGCTGATGCCCCTCAAACAAAATTCATGCGGATTTTCCCGGACAATTTCAATCGGCAATTTCGCAAGGAGGGATTCAGTCTGGATGTGCCCGCCGATGACCTGATCCATGAAGTGTTCCACGGCGCCCCCAATACGCTTGACCACGCTTATGCCAATGTGCCGCTGTCAGGCCGCATCGGCAACCAGCAGCGCCTGGATGTTACGCCACTGATGAACCTCGCTTCGGGTCATCTTCGCGACGACAATCTTAAGTTACTCAGTAAAACGATGGCTTTTGATAATGCGGATTCATTTGCCATGACCACCGCCCTGCTGAGCCAGTCTTCACGCAACAATCTTGTATTCCTGGAAAACATTAAAACCTTGCAGAAAGCCACTGACAGAAGCCGTGGAGGCTATATCGGCTGGGAGGTCTTGCTTAGTTTCAACCCGGTTTGATCGATAGCCTGGTTGCCGGGCATCTGTGCGCAGGGCTGTGGTTTAATTGCGCTCTTTTTTTCCATCGCCCTGCGCCCTCATCAGGAATGCCCCATGAGCCTGCCCCCCATCAAAGTCCTGGTCATTGGTTACGTCTGGCCCGAACCCCGCTCTTCGGCGGCCAGCGGGCATGTCATGCAGATTCTCGAAACGTTTTTGCAGCAAGGCTGGAGCATCACCTTCAGTAGCCCGGCGGGGGTCGGCGAACACAAGGCCGATCTCGCCGCGCTGGGTATCCGTGAATGCCCTATCGAGCTGAATAACAGCAGTTTCGACACGTTTATCAGTGAGTTGGCCCCCGATATCGTGCTGTTCGATCAGTTCATGATGGAGGAACAGTTTGGCTGGCGTGTGGAGAAACACTGCCCCGACGCGCTTCGGGTGCTTGAAACGTCTGACCTGCAAAGCCTGCGGCATGCCCGGCATCAGCGGCTCAAGGACCGATTGAAGGCCAGTGTCGACGAAAACGATTTCAGCGATCTGTTTGCCCCGGCGTTGCGCGAGGAATTCGAATTGATGGCTGGCACTGACCTGGCCAAACGCGAGATTGCCGCACTGTATCGCTGCGACCTGAGCCTGATGATTTCGCCGGTGGAAATCGACTTGTTGGTCGAACAGTTCAAGCTACCGCGGGACTTGCTGCATTGGTGCCCGTTGATGCCCGACATGCCGGCGACTGTTCACACGGCCTTTGAAGATCGGGCGAATTTTCTCAGTATCGGCAACTTCCGCCATGCGCCGAACTGGGATGCGGTGCTCTGGATGAAGACCTCGGTCTGGCCGCTGATTCGTCAACAATTGCCCGGCGCGCAACTGCATCTATACGGCGCCTACACCCCGCCCAAGGCCACTGCGCTACACAATCCGGCTCAAGGTTTCCATGTGATGAACTGGGCTGAGGATGCATTGCAGGTGATGTCCGCTGCGCGGATCTGCTTGGCACCCTTGCGTTTTGGCGCGGGGATCAAGGGCAAAATCGTCGATGCAATGCTGTGCGGCACGCCGACCGTCACCACGCCAATCGGTGCCGAGGGCATGAGTGATGGGCTGCCATGGCCGGGCGCTATCGGTGAGTCCGCCGAAGCACTGGCCGCCGCTGCCGTCGCGCTTTATCAGGACCAGGCGCTCTGGACCCAGGCCCAATCCGATGGTGATCGACTACTCGTGGCTCGATACAGCCAGTCAGAGCACGGCCCGGCCCTGATCGAGCGCCTGCAAGCCTGCCCTCGCGACCTTGCCGAACGGCGGCGAGACAACTTCACCGGCGCCATGCTTCGCCATCACGCGCATAAAAGTACGCAGTACATGGCCCAATGGATCGAGGCGAAAAATCGTCACAGTGAGTCGTCCGCTTCGGATTCCCGAGGGTGATATTTCGCATTATGAAAGTGGCGTAAGGCTATGTTTATGCCGATGTTTCTGCGCGTTGAAAAATCCATTGGCAGCTTCTAGGCTTGGGCCATGAGTTGGTTTTTCCACGAAATCTCGCCCCCACGGATGGGGGCCGAGTCACAGGCAGGAGCCTTGCAACATGCGAAACAGCCCTACTTCCAATGTCGACACGCAACGCTGGATGGACAAAGTCCCCGACATCGACCAACTGAAACTCACCGATCTCGTCTGGCCCGGCGCCCACAACGCCGGGATGGACAAAAAAGCCCCCAGCTACGAAGTCGTCGTCGGTCACTGGACCACCTGCCAGAACGATTCATTTGCATGGCAGCTGGACCACGGTGCACGAGCTTTCGACCTGCGCCTGGGCTACTTGCCCGGTTCGCCCAAGGGCACGTACTACTTCCATCACAACGGCTACCGGTCTCATCGGGTGCTGGATGAATTGATCGACGCGGTGCACGGTTTTCTTGATCGCAACCCGGATGAGTTCATCATTCTCGACTTCCATCAGTTGCGGGACGGAGACAATGCCTTCGACTTCAGACAATTCAGTGATTTGCTGAAGCAACGCCTTGGACAGCGGGTCATTTCCCCCGAGGACGAGGAAAAGACCATCGGCGAACTCAAAGCCGCGAGCAGCAAAAAACGTATCGTGTTGGCCGCCAGCGGCTCGGTGGAGCTGGACATGGACTTCTTCTGGAACCGCATTCCCCACCGCTGGAGCGGCAGTCGGCTGACCGACGTCGACGATCTGCGTCGGCACATTGTCCGAACCCTCGAAACGCCTCGGTTCGGGTCCTACCTCTGGTCTCTGACTGCCACCAGCTATACGTTCCTCGGCGGGCCGGTGGACATCAAGCAGCACATCAATACCTGGTTTCATCCACACGGGGATTGGGTAAGTCAATGCGGCATCATCAGCACCGACTTTTTCGATGAGTCCGAAATCGTTGGTTATTGCTGGGTCGTCAACAGCATGAAGGCGGTGCAGCACAGTCGGTCACTGGCATAAATGACCCGGAAAGAGGCATGATCACGGCGCGATAACAATAAAAGCGCGCTGCCATGACCCGGACTGCCAGAGTTACCGATCCTTCCTACGAGTTGATGGACGACCACAACGGGTTGTCCATCATTTATCGCCAGCATGGTTTTCCGTGCCCGTTGGTGCGCTGGCACTTCCATAAGGAATACGAACTGCACCTGATCGTCGCCAGTTCCGGCAAGGTGTTCATCGGCGACTACATCGGTAACTTCTACCCGGAAACGCTGTTCCTGACCGGCCCCAACCTGCCGCACAACTGGATCAGCCAAGTGGCCGAAGATGAAGTGGTGCCCAAGCGCGACATGCTGGTCAACTTCACCGACGAGTTGTTCGACAGCGGCCACTTGGTGTTTGCCGAGCTCAAGACCCTGGTGCCGCTGCTGGAGCGCGCGCAGTACGGCATCGAGTTTCGCTGCAAGCGCACCATCCGCCAGGCCATGACGCTGATGCAGCGCATTGCCGACACCAAAGGCGTAACCCGGCTCGGGCATTTCTTGATTCTGCTGGAATTGCTGGCGGCCTCCGACGATTACCAATTGCTCTCGGGGGCCACGACGCCGCAACTGGCGGATGAACACAACGTTGATCGCACGAACCGGGCGGTGGATTACATCTTTGCCCACTACGGCCGGGAACTGCCGCTGGAAGAAGTCGCCGAGCACCTGGGCATGAAGCCGACATATTTCAGTCGGGTGTTCAAGCAGGCCACCGGGCGTTGTTTTATCGAATTCGTTAATCGGCTGCGGATCAGCAAGTCCTGCGAGCTGCTGGCAGATGGCGACAAACCGGTGACCGACGTGTGTTTCGAGTCGGGCTTCAACAATATTTCCAACTTCAACCGGCGCTTTCAGCAACTCAAGGGCATGACGCCTTCCCATTACCGGCGGTTGGCGGTGCAGCGTTTGACCGAACAAAACCTCGGTTAAAGATCAAAAGATCGCAGCCTTCGTCAGCTCCTACATGGATCGCATTTCCCTGTAGGAGCTGCCGCAGGCTGCGATCTTTTGCATTTGGCGATCGAAACCTATACGCATTTCATCGTCGACAAACACCAAAAAGCCCTACCCCGTACTTTCCGCTAAAAACCCCAGTGCAAAAAAGTATCGATTTAAGTGCTACGGATGATTTGTCACATACTCAATTGAAGGCTGTAATCAGTGCAGATTCTTCCCTCCGCAGGAAGACACAAAAACAATAACTGTCCTTCTGCCCTCATTGGGTGCAGAAAAGGAGTGCACGATGCAACCTTCTGTAAAAGCTCTGCTTGCCCTCACCTGCATGACCCTCAGTAGCGTCAGCCTCGGCGCTCAGACCCTGACCATCGCCACCGTCAACAACAGCGACATGATCCGCATGCAAAAGCTCTCGAAAACCTTCGAGGCCGAGCACCCGGACATCAAGCTCAATTGGGTGGTGCTCGAAGAAAACGTCCTGCGCCAACGCCTGACCACCGACATTGCGACCCAGGGCGGGCAGTTCGATGTGCTGACCATCGGCATGTACGAAGCTGCACTCTGGGGCGCCAAGGGTTGGCTGGAACCGATGAAAGACTTGCCAGCCAGCTACGCCCTCGACGACGTGTTCCCGTCGGTGCGCGAAGGCCTGTCGGTCAAGGGTTCGCTGTACGCCCTGCCGTTCTACGCTGAAAGCTCGATCACTTATTACCGTACTGACCTGTTCAAGGACGCCGGGCTGACCATGCCCGAGCACCCGACCTGGACCCAGATCGGCGAATTCGCCAGCAAACTCACCAACAAAGATAAAGAACAGTACGGCATCTGCCTGCGCGGCAAGGCTGGCTGGGGCGAGAACATGGCGCTGATCACCACCCTGGCCAACGCCTATGGCGCGCGCTGGTTCGATGAGAAGTGGCAACCGGAATTCACCACGGGCCCCGAGTGGAAAAACGCACTGAATTTCTACGTCAAGACCATGACCGATTCGGGCCCGCCCGGTGCTTCAAGCAACGGTTTCAACGAAAACCTGGCGCTGTTCAACAGTGGCAAGTGTGCGATCTGGGTCGATGCCAGCGTCGCCGGCTCGTTCGTCACCGACAAGACTCAAAGCAAGGTCAGCGACCACGTTGGCTTCACCTATGCACCGCACGAGACCACCGACAAGGGTTCGGCCTGGTTGTATTCCTGGGCGCTGGCGATTCCGACCAGTTCCAAGGCCAAGGACGCAGCGAAAACCTTCAGCGCCTGGGCCACTTCCAAGGAATACGGTGCGCTGGTTGCGGAGAAGGACGGCATTGCCAACGTGCCGCCAGGTACGCGGGTTTCGACCTATAGCGATGCTTATATGAAAGCCGCGCCGTTCGCCAAAGTGACCCTCGAGTCGCTAAAAGCCGCCGACCCGAGCAAACCGACCCTCAAGCCTGTGCCGTATATCGGCATTCAGTTGGTGACCATTCCTGAGTTCCAGGGCATCGGCACCCAGGTCGGCAAATCGTTCTCGGCAGCACTGATCGGCCAGACCACGGTCGACCAGGCCCTGGCCGCCGCCCAGCAAACCACCGAACGTGAGATGAAGCGCGCCGGTTATCCCAAGTAATCGGTGCAACCAATGTGGGGGCCGCTTTTGTGGCGAGGGAGCTTGCTCCCGCTCGACGGCGAAGCAGTCGCAAAGCTTTTGGGGCCGCTTCACGCCCCAGCGGGAGCAAGCTCCCTCGCCACAAAAGCCTCGCTCCTACAGTTGATCTTCATCTGCCTGTTCCCAATCGGTTCTGATCGCCATGAATATTTCAACTGCCAAAGCTCATATGGAAGTTCCCCAACCGGTGCGTAAAAGCCGGTTGGCCAATCCCGGCTGGTTTCTCGTCACGCCTTCAGTGGCCATGTTGCTGCTGTGGATGATCGTGCCGCTGGGCATGACCCTCTACTTCTCGGTGATCCGCTACAACCTGCTCAACCCCGGCGAGAACGAGTTTGTCGGGCTGGACAACTTCACCTATTTCCTGACCGATTCGGGCTTCCTGCCCGGCGCCACCAACACCTTGTTGCTGGTGGGCAGTGTGCTGCTGATCAGCGTGGTGTTCGGCGTGTTGATCAGTGCGTTGCTGGAGGCCAGTGAGTTTCTCGGTCGCGGCATCGTGCGGGTCATGTTGATCTCGCCGTTCTTCATCATGCCCACCGTCGGTGCGCTGATCTGGAAGAACCTGATTTTCCACCCGGTGTCGGGGATTCTCGCCTACGTCTGGAAGCTGTTCGGCGCGCAACCGGTGGACTGGCTGGCCCACTACCCGCTGCTGTCGATCATCATCATTGTCTCGTGGCAGTGGCTGCCCTTCGCGATCCTGATCCTGATGACCGCCATGCAGTCCCTCGACCAGGAACAGAAAGAAGCCGCACGCCTGGACGGTGCCGGTCCGATCGCGATCTTCTGGCACCTGACCTTGCCGCACCTGGCGCGGCCGATTGCGGTGGTGGTGATGATCGAAACCATCTTCCTGCTCTCGGTGTTCGCCGAAATCTTCACCACTACCAACGGTGGCCCCGGCTATGCCTCGACCAACCTCGCCTACCTGATCTACAACCAGGCGTTGGTGCAGTTTGACGTCGGCATGGCGTCCGCCGGTGGATTGATCGCGGTGGTGATTGCCAACGTCGCGGCCATCGTGCTGGTGCGCATGATCGGCAAAAACCTGACAGACAAAGCCTGAGGCCTGCGCCATGACTCTTCAACAATCCCGCCGTCTGCAAAGCCTGCTGCTCGGCACCCTGGCCTGGGCCATCGCGATCCTGATCTTCTTCCCGATCTTCTGGATGGTGCTGACCAGTTTCAAAACCGAAATCGATGCCTTCGCCACGCCGCCGCAGTTCATCTTCACGCCGACGCTGGAGAACTACCTGCACATCAATGAGCGCAGCGATTACTTCAGCTTCGCCTGGAACTCGGTGGTGATTTCGTTCAGCGCCACGGCTCTGTGCCTGCTGATCGCGGTGCCGGCGGCCTACTCCATGGCGTTCTACGAAACCAAGCGCACCAAAGGCACGTTGCTGTGGATGCTCTCCACCAAAATGTTGCCACCGGTGGGCGTGTTGATGCCGATCTACCTGCTGGCCAAGAGTTTCGGCCTGCTCGATACACGCATTGCCTTGATCGTCATTTACACGCTGATCAACCTGCCGATCGTGGTCTGGATGATTTACACCTACTTCAAGGACATCCCGAAAGACATCCTCGAAGCCGCACGCCTCGACGGTGCAACGCTGTGGCAGGAAATGGTCCGGGTGCTACTGCCAATCGCCAAGGGCGGCCTGGCCTCCACGGTGCTGCTGTCGCTGATCCTGTGCTGGAACGAAGCGTTCTGGTCCTTGAACCTGACCTCGTCCAAAGCCGCGCCGCTGACCGCGTTGATCGCCTCGTACTCAAGCCCCGAAGGTCTGTTCTGGGCCAAGTTGTCGGCCGTGTCGACGCTGGCCTGCGCGCCGATACTGATCTTCGGCTGGATCAGCCAGAAACAGCTGGTTCGCGGCCTGTCGTTTGGGGCCGTGAAATGAATCAAAAGCAAAAGATCGCAGCCTTCGGCAGCTCCTACAAAGAGCTCAGGGTTCACGCGATCTCCGTGTAGGAGCTGGCGCAGCCTGCGATCTTTTGATCTTAAAGGCGCGCCCAACTGAATAACTAAAAGCGGAGGCCCATCATCATGGCCAACCTGAAAATCAAGAATCTGCAAAAAGGCTTCGAAGGCTTCTCCATCATCAAAGGCATCGACCTTGAAGTGAATGACAAAGAATTCGTAGTGTTCGTCGGCCCGTCGGGCTGCGGTAAATCAACGCTGCTGCGGCTGATCGCCGGCCTTGAAGAAGTCAGCGGCGGCACCATCGAACTCGATGGCCGCGACATCACCGAAGTCAGTCCGGCCAAGCGTGACCTGGCAATGGTGTTCCAGACCTACGCCCTGTACCCACACATGACCGTGAAAAAGAACATGTCGTTTGCCCTCGACCTGGCCGGTGTTCCGAAGGCCGAAGTCGAGAAGAAAGTCGGCGAAGCAGCACGCATCCTCGAACTCGGGCCGATGCTTGAGCGCAAGCCGAAACAGCTGTCCGGCGGCCAGCGTCAGCGCGTGGCGATCGGCCGGGCGATTGTACGCAACCCGAAAATCTTCCTGTTCGACGAACCGCTGTCCAACCTCGACGCCGCCCTGCGTGTGCAGATGCGCCTGGAACTGTTGCGCCTGCACAAAGAACTGAAAGCCACCATGATCTACGTGACCCACGACCAGGTCGAAGCGATGACCATGGCCGACAAAGTCGTGGTACTCAATGGCGGCAAAATCGAGCAGGTCGGCTCGCCGCTGGACTTGTATCACCAGCCAGCCAACCTGTTTGTCGCCGGGTTCCTTGGCACGCCGAAAATGGGCTTCCTCAAGGGCAAAGTCACCCGCGTCGAAAGCCAGAACGTTGAAGTGCTCCTGGACGCCGGCACCCGCATCACGCTGCCGCTAAGCGGTGCCAACCTGAGTGTCGGCGGAGCGGTGACCCTGGGGATTCGCCCGGAACACCTGAACCTGGCGCAAACCGGCGACTGCACCTTGCAAGTTACCGCCGACGTCAGTGAACGACTGGGCAGCGACACCTTCTGCCACGTTGTGACCTCGTCCGGCGAAGCCCTGACCATGCGCGTTCGCGGTGACCTGGCCAGCCGTTATGGCGAGGCGCTAAGCCTGCACCTGGACGCTGAACACTGCCATTTATTCGATGCCGACGGCGTGGCGCTGACCCGCCCGTTGCGCGCTGCAGCCTGACGAGACTATGCGATGAAACTGAATAAACAGAACCTCAATCGCCTCGCCCCCGAGGTGGCCCTGCCCGCCTACGC
>Ga0105857_1000059_pt1 | contig 44397 bp, 49 predicted proteins | sample OrgsoiDNA_201061_FD_89682 | JGI IMG/M metagenome (GOLD analysis project Ga0105857, IMG submission 89682) | Permafrost soil microbial communities from the Arctic, to analyse light accelerated degradation of dissolved organic matter (DOM) -... | ecosystem: Environmental > Terrestrial > Soil >...
CACCTTGACATGGTGGGGGTCGTTGGTTCGAGTCCAATCGCGCCTACCAAACAAAATCCGCTCTGCTGGGCGGTCTAGAAGGGCTCACCGAAAGGTGGGCCCTTTTTTGTTGTCTGCGATTTGTGAAGCTTTTGCAAAATCCTCGCTCAGAACGCCAATTCGGCGCGCAACTCCAGGTACTCGATTTTCTTTTCGTCGTGCCCCTCTTGATTGTGCTTCGTCATCTTCTCGTCCGCATGCCTCATCAGCGCTTGGATGTATTCCTGCGGGAATTTCTGATGCTCATACAGCCAAGCACCCAAAGCACGGATCTCGTGGAAGGTCGGGCGTTCGCCGGCCGGCAACTCCTCATAAGCTTTCGAGTCGTCCCGGGCTTGCTTCGCGAGGTTGAATTGGCTGCAGGATCAGGAAGATTCGTCATCGAAGAAAGCGAGCGCTCTAGTTTGCGCTTAGGCAAGCGCAGTCTGCGTCACAAACGGGTGCAGTTCGACCAGGCCAAATGCGTGACAGCGCGCGGCAACAGCATGTTGCCGGCACTGCGCGACGGTCGGCGTGAATGTCGGTAAATGCGGGATTGGCGACATCGTCGATGGCGACTTGTACGCCATCAACCATAACGGCCAGTTGCGAGTGAAACAGCTTTATCGCCTGCCGACCGGCATCTGTCTGCGCTGCTTCAATCGCGATGAGCGTCCGGACGAGGCCTACACCTTCAAGGAAATCCAGGAAGAGCAGATTGTCATCCTCGGTCACGTCTTCTGGTGGGGCATGTACGCCCGCTAACCTCGCCGCTGTCCGTTAAAACCCGCCTCTCGGCGGTTTTTTTTCGCCTGCATAAAACCACCAACGCCTTTGTCCGCGGGGCTTTCATGCGCTTGCGCATTTGTAATGCATAAATAAATGCATATATGCATTGATTGTGCATGCGCCAATGCATATTCTGTATTCCAAGCCGCTAAATAAAGCGGCTCGAAACGAAGCCCTTTAGTTCCGCCACAAAGGCAGCGCTGAACCCGGGCTCAACGGTTCAGAGGGTTGGCAACTGAACCACTCCAAAATCACATAGCCCCGCCAAGTGCGAAGCTTTTTCCCACAGAAAAGGAGTCATGCAAATGACAGTAAACACGACAAATAGCGTTGCCGAGTTTGATACCAATGGGGTCAACACCCTTGCCGATCTGCGTGCTGTGAACTCGGCCCTGAACAATAGGGCTGCAACGCTGGGGTATGCAGCTCGTGGGGATGGAGGGCACGGTGAGTACGCCGTAGACGAAGCAGACACGACGAGCACCGAGTCGATTCCGATGATCATCGTCGCGAACGATGGCGCCCGCTGGAAGCTGATCCACGACGGCAACGTCAGTGCAGAACAGTGCGGATTCAAGCGAGATGGCACAGTGAATACCCAAGACATCTTGAACTCGGCAATCGTGGCAGTGACTGCCGCGGGGGCGAGTATCTCGTGGGGCTACGGTACTTACGTGTGCGAACACATTGAGCTAATTCCGAACATGTCTTGGATCGGTAAAGGGCCGTTTTTCACCATTCTCAAGGCAAAAAACGGCCTGAACCTGGATTTCATTTCCTCGAACTTCACGATCAATACGAACAATGTTTCGGTTGTTGGGATGCAGTTCGACGGCAACCGCGCCAATAACACCAGCGGGCACACGTTTGCACTCAAAGGGGCCAAGCAGTATCTCCGGCAGATCACCATCACGCAGTCCGCCTACCATGGCCTGATCACCGATTTCGACATCATCGATGGTGAGCGTCCGCTTGGTTTTGAAAGTGCGTACGAAGACATCCTGATCGATACCACTGGCCGCCACGGCTGGAGGTATGACGGCCCGACAGACTCCTCAATGACCAACATCACGTTATTGGACTGCGGCGTATCCGCGGATAACTCCTGGTTTGGATTAGTTGCGAGTAGAAACTTTAGAGCGAATAACCTGCATCCTTGGAACCGTTCATCAACCAGCAACACTCCAGCTGCTTCTGTTTATATTTTGGCAAGCGCACCGGGTTGCACGGCCGTCAACTCTCACTTTGAGGGCGGCCACTGTCCGCTCAAAATCCTCAGCAACCAAAACGCTTTCACCGACTGCGACTATTACGCACCCCGTGGTGCGTATTGCCTCGAAAACTACGGTACGGCGAACAAAATCAGTGGTGTGCTTGGCGCGGCAGCGGCTTCAGTCAACCCGAATTACAGGGGGATTCTGATGGGTGGGACAGGCAATATGGTCGACCTGACGGATGGTGGGTGTGTGAATGGCTCGATCGACTTCACGAACAGCCAGGGCGGAAACTTTGTCAGAATCTCCGGCTATAGGAGTTCTGGTGTTCCGTTTGTCGGAACTCCTCATCCAACAGATGACGTGCTTCTGGTTATTCGTGGCGCAGGAGGAGGCGAAATCTCACAGGCATACTCAGCTCAGTTCTCTGTGTTCCCTGCGACGGTCTCTGCGCAAGATGGTAACTTTTCCGATGCAACGGGAACCATGCGGTTCCGCAGAGTTGGAAAAGTTGTGTTCATCCAATTGATGGTTACCATCGGGGCGAGTGGTGTTAGCACAGCGACCGGAAACATAAGCGTTGTATTGCCGTATAGCTGCGCAGCGTTCCCTTACCAATTGTCTGGCTGCGACATGGTCTCCGGCCTGTCGATTCAGGGACGAATCATTCCCGGTGGATCAAGCGTTCGAATTTTCAAGAACGATAACAGCAGCGCCATTGCAAACGGCACGACGCTTTCCCTGAACGGGTGGTACGAGGCTGCCTGACTCTGTAGCACAGCTAATGGCCTGGAGAGTTCTGAAGCTTCTCAACTGCGCGCCAGTATGCGGTGTCCATCATCTGCCCCGTCCTGAATAAGGTTTACACCTGTTTCAGGACTGGACAATGGCGATTGACGTGATGGCACGGTGCCCAAAGAACCGCTAGGCTCAGTCAATCTTACCGAAGGGGATCGACATGAGAGCAGGGATAGCAGTAGCGGTAGCATTGGTAGGCATCACATTCTCTTCTATTGCGAGTGCCTATTGGTCTGCCACGATACAAGACGACATTTTTTCTGGCGGCAAGAAGGCGATGCTACTTGGCGACATTAGCCCCGGTCAAACGCTTGCCTTCGACTGTGATGCTAGTGATCTGTCCATTGCCCTTTTGCAAAAATCCAAGTGGCCCGAAGGTCGAGAAAGCTCAAGCTGGAAGCTGCTTATCAAGGTAGACCAAGGCGAGATTCACAAATTCACAGCAGAGAGCTCAAAGCGAAATGAAGATTACATTCAGTATTCGACCAACGAGCGAGAAGAGATTCTGAAGGTTTTGAGCGAGCTGCGTGACGCAAAGTCATCGGTTCAACTCGGCATTCAATCTAATGAGTTCGAATCAAAGTGGGCTGGCGCTATGCCGGTAAGTGGCTCTACTCGAGAAACCGATCGGTTCATGCAAGCCTGTAAGTTGAAGTAAGTAGGTCGATATTTTCAAGAGCTCGTGCGGCTGATTTACGTCACCGTTCTGGCGGTTTCTCTTGAAGGCTATAAGAGAACTCCTCGAGTTTATGAGGTGCGTTTAACCATTTCGGGTTGCGTGTTTAAAGACACTCCGTGTAACGCCCTAAAGGCTACAAAACCTTGCGCCTTTACCTACGCGTGCGCCAGAATCCGCCGGCTTGTGCCTCTTGTGCCTGGGCTCTATCGTTTGCCTGCCACTGCCCATCAGTGGTCGGGTTTAGTAGCTCGGTTTCCTAGCAGGTGCATACGCACCTATCAATCAGGCGTTCGTTTGCCTGCACTTGATGGTGGCTGTGCGCAGGGCGCTCTAGGGCGCGCCGGATTGCTAGGTCCCCGGTCTACTAACCTGCAAACAGCCGCCACCCTTACGTTTAGTAGCAAGAGAGTTGCGGCCTCATTTGAGGACCTAGCTTATGTTCAAAGTTACACCTAATCCCCCGGAAATAGATCCAGTACCCCACGACGCCTCCTTCGACCCCAAAAAGCTCAAAGAGGCAGCCGACCGCGCGCTCAATTTCTACCTCAACCCCGGGGCGCTGAAAGAGCCGATACCGCCCCGCAAGCCCGGCATCATCTTCCTCATCGATCCAGCGGTAGATGACGAAACGCTGCTAGTCCAAACTTGCGAATCGTTGGCGTCAGCCAGCGACATGGCGAGTGAGATCGCCGGCTTAATGGACGGGCCGCAGCGCAACAAAATGCTGTTGCTGCAACAGGCGATCATGTTGAGTGAGTTAGCGGTCAATCGAGTGCTGGATAACCACAAGCCTGGGTAGTTGCCAGGCGCTGTAGCGAGGGGATTGCCCCCTCGTTGCAGGATTTTGACTGTTGTCGCCTACCTGCAAAACCCTCAGCCCCACTGTGATTTAAATGCAACTGGCAAATCCCGCTCACGCAGGACTCACCAGCCTTCTGCACCAACGAGAGGGGTTAAGCCTTGGTGTTGATGATCTCGCCAGTGATCTGCCCGTTACCATTCACAACGCCCGTCTTCGGCGCCGGAGTGTTCGCAGGTTGATGGTGGTGCTTTTGCATCAAACGCTGAGCTTGATGATCACCATGCCCCGCCTCTTGAGCGGTTTGTGCTGCAGTTTCGTTAGCTTCTTTCAGGGCTGCCGTAACGGTGCTCGTCGTGGTGGCGACGGGGGCGGTGCTCTGGCTTTCTTTCGCCGCAGGCTGACTTTGGGCAGAACTTTGCCCGTTGATCGTCACTGGGTTTGACGCGGATACGGCTCCGATGGACATAGATAGCTCTCGACTGATTGGATTGCACAGGTGTTTTTAATCATTGCGATTACATCAACGTTACCCGTTAAGTCCTTGCCCGCAGGGCTGTTTTTGCCTGGCCCTCCTCGATATCAACCCATGGCGGCGCCTAGGGTAGGCGCGCAGTTGTAGGGCCCTTGTCAGATAAAGGTGAAAGCTTCGTGGTTTCGCGACGAGACGGTAATTTTGGCCCATGCATGAGCGTCGGTTGTCGTGTTAAAGGTTTTGCAGGTAAGCCCGGAGTCGGCTCCAGATTTTTCAGGCGGGGGGTGTAGGCAGGTACCACGGTCCGATATTTTTCCGCGTCGGACCCGCGCGGTAGAACAAGGCGACTGAGGTCGGCCTTACTTGGCGTTCAACTTTTTCAGTTCTTCATAAGTCGCCGACTGTACAAACCAGAAGCCGGAAACAATGCACCACGTCAGGGTGCCAGCAATGAAAACGCCTGCCCCGGACCAGAAGCCCTGAACGAACACCATCACCACTGCCATGATCCAGATAACGGCCAGCGCGACATACAGAACTACGTTGTTTACGCCAATTACGAACTCTTTCACGTCTATTCCCTTTTGAATGATTGTCCTCTGGCGCCTTACGCAAGGACCAGTGGGCGGCATGATAGGGAGATAGCTGGCGGGTCACCAGTCAAGTCACGGCTTGTTACTCAAATCAACGAACAAGCACGTTCACCTCTCTAACACCCGCCCCGGAAAAAACAATTCAAAACACGTCACACCCTTTTCACTGGTGACGCCATACCGACCGCTGTGTAACTGCATGATCGTCGCCACAATCGACAACCCCAATCCATTCGATTGTGCTGACCGTTCCCGTGACTCGTCCACCCGATAAAACCGATCAAACAGTTTTGGCAGATGCTCTGGCGCTATGGTCGCGCCGTGGTTACTCACCCGCAGGTTGATCCCATCGGAGGAGGGCGTTGCACTGACAACCAGCTCCGAATCCGGCGCACCATACTTGATGGCGTTCGAGCACAGGTTGGCCAACGCCCGCCGCAGCAACATCGGCTCGGCCCAGATCACGCCGCTGCCGTGGGCATTGATGCTGATCCCGACATCCGCCGCCAGCCCTTCAAAGTAATCGGCCATGCGCTCCACTTCGTCCGCGGCGTCCAGCTCCTGGCGTTGGCGCAGGGCGCTGGCCGGGTCGGTTCGGGCCAGGAACAGCATGTTGTCGAGCATGCGCGCCAGCCGTTCGAGTTCTTCGACGTTGGAGGCGAGCAGTTGTTGGTAGGCTTCGACGCTGCGGTTTTGCTGGAGGGCGACTTGGGTTTCGCCGAGCAGGTTGTTGATTGGGGTGCGCAGTTCGTGGGCCATGTCGGTGGAGACCTGGCCAAGTTGGATGAAACCTTTGGCGAGGCGCTCGAGTACGCCGTTGAAAGCGTCGATCATCGGCAGCACTTCCAGCGGCGCACCCTGGCTGTCGAGGCGTTCGGTGAGGTTGCCGACGCCGATGCCCTGAGCGTGTTTGGCCAGCCGCCGCAATGGCAGCAGCCCGCGATAGAGCAGCAGATAACCGCTCAACGCCAGCAGGATCGCCGCCAGGCTGGCCAGGATGTAAACGCGCAGTCGGTAATTGGCGAGCACGCTGGTGCGTTCGGTCATCAACCGCCCGGCCACCACTTGCAGGCTGCCGAGGTCGCCCGAGTCGATGGTCGCTGCCAGCGCCGCGAAGGGCACGCCGTCCACGCCGGGAAAGTGCTGCACGTCGGTGAGGACCAGCGGATGGTCCATTGTCACCGGCGACAAGGTCGGCATCTCGAGGTTGCCGGGGTTGACCACCAGCAACGGCTTTTGCCCTGGCGCACCAATCATCAGCAGGGATTCACGGTTGCCCAACATGTTCTGGAACAGCGCCGGTTTGCTCTTGATCAGGTCCAGAGTGTTGCTGTCATTAAGGAAGGTGCGCAGTTGATCAATGCGATTGACCAGCGCGGCATCGTCCCGGCGGATCAACTCACGCTCCAACTCGCGATACAAACACACGCCCAGCGTGGCCAGAGAGGCAAATGCCAGCAGGGCAAAGAGCAACGCCAGGCGCAGGGTCAGGGAATGCGGTCGACTGTTCATGGCTGCGTATCAAAGCGATAGCCGATACCACGCACGCTGTGGATCAACTTGAGCTGGAATGGGTCGTCGACTTTCAATCGCAGCCGTCGCACGGCGACGTCCACTACATTGGTGTCGCTGTCGAAGTTCATGTCCCACACCCGCGAGGCAATCAGCGAGCGCGACAGCACTTGGTCCTGATGCGTGGCGAACAAATGCAGCAGGGCGAATTCTTTGTTGGTCAGGGTGATCCGCACGCCAGCGCGGGTGACTCGGCGTTTGAGTACGTCGATTTGCAGGTCGGCAATTTGTAGCTGCTCTTCTTCCCGGGACGGGCCGCGTCGGGTCAGGGTGCGCAGGCGCGCCACCAGTTCGGCGAAGGAGAACGGTTTGATCAGGTAATCGTCGGCGCCCAGTTCCAGGCCCTTGATGCGGTCGGCGATGTCGTCGCGAGCACTGAGGAACAGCACCGGCGTATCGGCTTCCTTGCGCAAGCGCCGCAGGACTTCCCAGCCGTCCATTTTCGGCATCATGACATCGAGCACGATGACGTCGAACGAGGTTTCCAGGGCCAGGTGCAGGCCGTCCACGCCATTGCGCGCCAGGCTGACCGAGTAACCGAGTTCCTGCAGGCCGTTGAGCAGGTAATTGCCTGCCTTGGGCTCGTCTTCAACGACAAGGATGTTCATGGTCGGTTTCCGAAAGAAATCATTGCGCCGTGAAGGGCGTGAGCCAGTGTAGCCCGATCAATTGCTGATGACGCGGGCTACACGCGGCTGGCGACTCATCATCAATGATCATTCGTGCAACCGGAACCTTCAACCTGGTAATCCAGCACATGCTCCTGACCCTTGTGGTCCAGGTAATCGAGTCGCGCAGGAATGATGCCGCACTCTTGCGAGATGTCAGTGGTGGACAGGACTTTGTCGACGTCCAGGTGTACGAAGAAACCGGTCTTGTCATGAATCACCGGCGCCTGCGGCTGAGTGTCGGCAAAGGCTGAACCGGTGGCGAGGAGGGCGGCGAAACCGAGGATTAACATTTTCATGATGTGGTTCTCTCTAAAGTCTGGGGCGGTGGCTGCCAGTTATCTGGTCAGTGGGCTCAGGTTACTGAGGTGATCCGGACAGCCGACCAACAGTTGAATGACAAAGTTGTAATCAAAAACGAATGGGGATTTACGGCTGGCGGCCGGAGGCTTCGAGGATCATTTGGCGATCGGCTTCGCTGTTCGTGGCGGCGCTGAGTGGTCAACCGGAGTCATTCGGTTCCATCGAAAAATTGAGTAACGCTCTGAAAGTTTTTTGTCAGCCGGTGATCAGTCGCCAAAGGAAGGCAGGCCGGGGCTTGATCGCCGTGCGCTGCGTCACACAATGGCGCAGCGATAAATCCAATCTCTGACGGAATCAACATTCATCGGGAACTTTCCGAGAAATACTTGTCTTTCTTTCGAGAGAATAAAAACGGCCCTGAGCTGAAAGTCCTCCAGGGAAGAAAGCAACTCGTACAGAGGAGTAAGACTTTGAGAATACAGTTGACATGTATAACTTCGAATGTATCCTCGTGTTCAATTCCGACAATGAGGCCGACGGCCTTGTTTGTTGAGAATGTTCATTGGCGGACCACCCGGTATGACCCGTCAGATAATTGAAATGAAGTTTAAGTAAGCTCGCTTGGTTTTCCAGGCCTGCGATATTTACCTGCGCTTCATTATGGTGCTCGATGGCCGGAATAGTGCGTCTGCAACCGGTTTCACCAGAGTATCTCTACTTGCCAGTACTGTTTTAACGGTTGTTGGATAATCGCGTTTTATTCAATGGAAGTCGCCAACTTCTGGCGGCGGCCCTGCAGTAACTTGCTGAATTGTTTGCACTCGTCCAATAATTAGAATAATTGCTTTATTTTTTCGCTCGGCAACTTGTGCCGAGGATGAAGTGTCGCCCGTGGAAATAATTGACTGCATGGCAAGGCTGCAGGGGTCATGAGCCCTTATGTCACCAAGTAGTTACAAAGGCAAAGATCAGAGCCTGTGGACGGGGGCATAACTTGAAGTAGACCGATCTGGAGATCGTAGATGAGTGTGTACGATTACTTTGATTGTGAGCTTGACTGCGATAACGACCTCCCCGACATAAAAATCATTGCGCAAAGCACCTCGCCACTGGGCATCGATCTGCTGCTGTCTGGCGAGACCGGAACCGGCAAAGACACCCTGGCGCAACGCATTCACGTGCTGTCGGAGCGCAAGGGCGGCTTTGTGGCGATGAATTGTGCGGCGATTCCCGAGTCCCTGGCCGAAAGTGAGTTGTTCGGTGTGGTCAGTGGCGCGTTCACCGGGGCCAGTCGTTCGCGGATGGGCTACATCGAAGCGGCGCAAGGGGGCACGTTGTATCTGGACGAGATCGACAGCATGCCGCTCAATCTCCAGGCAAAACTGCTGCGGGTGCTGGAGGTCCGGGCTATCGAGCGCCTGGGCTCGACCACGGTCATTCCGCTGGAATTGTGCGTGATCGCCTCGGCCCAGAGGCCTCTGGACGAATTGGTCGAGCTAGGCCTGTTTCGTCGCGACCTGTATTTTCGCCTCAACGTCCTGACCATCCAGTTACCGGCATTGCGCGAGCGTCGGGACCAGATCATTCCGCTGTTTTCCCAGTTCTCCATTGCCGCCGCCCGTGACTTGGGCCGCGGTCATAAAGCCCTCGGCGCGGCGCTGACCCAGGTGCTGCTCAGCCATTCCTGGCCCGGCAACATTCGAGAATTGAAGTCTGCAGCCAAACGTTTCGTGCTGGGCTTTCCGTTGCTCGGCGGCGGTCCCGGTGAAGACCCCGAGAGCCAGACCCTCAAGGCCCAGATGCGGGTCATCGAACGGATCCTGATCCAGGAGGCCCTCAAGCGCCACGGTCAGTCCGTCGATGCGGTGAGCATGGAGTTGGGCGTGCCCCGGCGTACGCTTTATCACCGCATCAAATCGCTGGATATATTCCTGAAACACGAAACACTGGAAAAAAAATTGGAACCCAAATCTGCCACGACTCCACTCATGGATATCTCGCACTGATGCGAGTGTTCATTGTGGAGTTAAGACTATGGCTGTTGGTGGAGTAGGTGGTGCAGCAAATACTGTGGTGAATGGTTTCAACTCAGTTAAAGAAACCGCGAACTCGGTTAAAGGCAATGCACAAAATCAGTCGGCCGCAGCCGATATGTCCGGCGGCGGTAAAGCAGCCGACGCACAAATGAAAATGATGCAAATGCAGGACGAACAATCGGCCCGCAATATCACCATGCAAGGCCAGGCGGCCATGCAGACGGAACAGCGCAACACGCTGCAGGCCATCAGTTCTGCCCAGACCGATGCGGCCAACAAGCAAATTTCCAACGTCGCACAAAGTGCCAAAGGTATCAGCTATTAATCATCCCTATGCCCTCTGTTTGTTCAGAGGGCTTTTGATCGTTAGCGAGACTCTTCCATGTTAAATCCTCTATCCGCTGCCAGTGCGCTTCTGAAGATGGGCGACGTCATTCCGGCGTCCGTAACTTCCGTTGCATCCGAATCAACTAATTCAATGAAAGGTGTTATCGACAAGTTAAGCAGTTCGCTGATGTCCGGCGGCCACCTCAATACCGATTCGCCGTTGGGCAAGATGGTTGAACAACAACTTAAAAAAGAGAACCCGTTCATGGCCTTGGCCGGGGGAAAGGGCGGTGAAGAGAGCGCCGTCAAGAAAGCGTTGGGCGATCTGATCAAAGACAAACTGGGCAGCAACTTTGGCGCCTCGGCGGATGCCGGCATTGGTGGCAAAGGCCAGGGAGGGCCGGATTTGATGTCTCAGACCCTGCAAGGTTTGGGCAAGGCGTCCCTGGACAATGCGCTGACTGACAAGGGCGAGGGTTCGACATTCTCCGAGGCCGATAAACCGATCCTGCAACAAGTCGCCAATTTCATGGACCAGAACAAGGCTCAGTTCGGCGCGCCGGATTCCGGGTCCTGGAGCAAGGAACTCGACGAGGGCGGCGGCAAGGACAACTTCCTCGATAAGGGTGAAACCTCGAAATTTCGTGCGGCGCTGGAGCAGATTTCCCAGCAAATGGGTGCAGGTGACGGCGCCAGTGGTGCGCAGGGCTCGCAATCGTCCCAGGGCAATGGCGGTTTGGGCAGTCTGCAACAGGAACCGTCGGCCAACGATTCGTTCTCCTCGGGCAGCAAACCCAACGATCTGTCGCAGTTATTGGGCAGCAGCAACCCGATGGACATCTTCAAGCAAGGTCTGGAAATGGGCCTGGGAATTGCCGGTGGCAAAGACATTCTCCCTCAGCAAAGCAGTCTGAGCCCGCAGATGCAGCAGCACAGCCTGCAAAGTTCGGCCGCCGAAGCGGCGCAAAACATCCACGACGTGATGAGCGCGGGCCTTTCCTGATTCTGCCGTGAACCCATCGAACCCTCGACACCGTCTGCCGGAGCATGCCCGTGAGCCTTTCCCCCATCAATGCACCCAAGGGCGTCCCGGTCGATCATGACCCAGGCCTGGTTTCCGGACCTGCGCAGGCGGATGTCGACTTATTCAATGGCGCGATGCGCACCGATCATGAGCCTTCCGGACATATGGCCGACGGCGTGATGAGTGCGCTGTCCGAGCGTTTTCAGTCTCAGGAGCACCTTTCACAGCAGGCGCTGCGCTCGATGAAAACGGCCGCCGGTTCAGCCGACCCGATGGACATGGTCAAGATGAGCCGCTCGCTGTCCCAGTATTCGCTGCAAATGGCAATCACCACCAAAGTGGTGAGCAAGAGCGCCCAGGCGCTCGATAAATTGACCAACATGCAGTAGGCCCGGCGTGAATTTTTTTGCTCCGATCCTGTTGCTGTGCGTGTTGTTGCTCAGCGGTTGCAGCGACGACACGGAACTGTTCGGCGGCCTCTCGGAGCCGGATTCCAACGACGTCATCGCCAAACTCGCCGACCAACACATCGATGCCCGCAAGCAGATGCTAAAGGCCGGCGTGACCATCATCGTCTCCGCCCGCGATATCAATCGCGCGGTGCGAGTGCTTGAAGCCGCTGGCCTGCCGCGGCGTGCTCGCACCAGCCTCGGTGAAATCTTCAAGAAAGAAGGGGTGATTTCCACGCCGCTCGAAGAACGGGCGCGCTACATCTACGCCTTGTCCCAGGAACTGGAATCAACCTTGTCGCAGATCGACGGCGTGATTGTCGCTCGGGTCCACGTGGTGTTACCGGAACGCATCGCCCCTGGCGAACCGGTGCAACCGGCGTCGGCCGCGGTGTTCATCAAACACACGGCGGCCCTTGATCCGGACAGCGTGCGCGGGCGCATTCAGCAAATGGTTGCGAGCAGCATTCCGGGGATGTCCCAGGAAGCGGCCAACTCGAAAAAATTCGCCATCGTTTTTGTTCCGGCGACCGAGTTTCAGGACAAAGAAAACCTGGTGCGTTTCGGCCCGTTCCTGATCGACAGCCCGGACATCGGCTTCTGGCACGTCATGGCACTAGTGATACCGATCAGCCTATTGCTGCTGTTGGCGGCGATGGCCCTGGCCTTGCGCAGTGACTGGCGGGCGGCGCTGCTGTCACGGCTGTGGCCGGGCCGTCGCAGCGAATCGACGTTGCCGGCGCGTCTATGACCTCGGCCGACTGGGTGAGCTGGTGGTGTTGCACCTGGCATTGGGCCCTTCCGGCCTGGCAAGCGCAGATGCTTTCGGATCAGGGATTAGAGGCTGATGCCTGTGCCGCCGTGGCCCGCAGTCGGCAGGCGGATTTGCTCGCCAGCCTCGGCATCATCCCCAGTCAACCGCCGGCACCGGACGCCGATGTGCTGTTGTGGTTGTCGCTGAGTGCGGAACAACGCCAGCAAGCGTTGTCCCTCGCACAATCGATCTGCTGCGCGCCAATACGCGCCGAAACCACGGTTACCGCACGCCACGATCCATGGTGTCGAAGCCTGGCCAAGGCCTTGCGCCCGGGACTTTGGGCCGACCCTCAAGCGACGGACATGCGCCCGCTGCTCGGCGCCTGGCTGGGCCCCGCAGTTTGGTCGCGCTTGCGACTGAGCTGGGCGCCGGGGGATGTCCAGGAGCCCGCGACAGACCTGCCACCGAACAAACTCGACACCCTATGGCGCGCGGTACTGTGGCGAGTCCAGGCACCATGAACACCACCCGAGTACTTCGCTGATGCTGGTTCGACGACGTTTGTCCCTGGGCGCCGAAGCGTTGCTGCGCGAACCGATCCTGCGCCATGAAGACCTGGCAGACGCGCAGCGGGCCAGTGATTTGTTACTCGCCGCCCAAACCGAGGCCGAGGCGTTGATTGCCGAGGCTCAAGGCCAATGCCAGCGTTCGCTTGATCAAGCGGCCGGTGAGTTCTGGGAGCAAGCCAACCACTTTCTTCAGACCCTGGAAGATCAACGCCTGGCCTTGCAACGCTCGGCGGTCGAGTCGGCCGAAGCCCTGCTCACGCAGGCGCTGACCCAACTGTTCGACGACACCAGCGTGGCTGAGCGCGGCCGGGCGCTGATCAATCATCTGGCGGCGAGCCAGAGTTACGCCTGCGCCGCGACCCTCACGTGTCCCCCCGAACTGTTCGCCGATGTTCAGGCCTGGGTCGCCGGCAGTCGCTTCGCCGCACTCTGGCAATTGCGCGAAGACATCTCGATGCCGGCCCAGACCCTGCGCCTGAGCAGCGACGCCGGGGAGTTCGATCTCGATTGGCCGGGGTTGGTCCGCTGTCTGCTGGGGCAGGGCGACTGACCCTGTTGCACCTTCCGTTCGACATCTCATGCAAAAAGTGGAACCCACTGGCGGTTTTGCTCCACTCACTGGCGACCCCCTCCATGGAGCACTCTTCATGATCAGTTTCAAAGCCTTGCAACATCGCCTCGACCATTCGTTCAGCAACAGCCAGACCAGCACCGACGAGGCGGCACTCGACGCCGCCGACAGCGGCTCACCCGAGGACATGATGGCGTTCAGCGACGCGTCGCAAAAAATGGCCACCGCGACTTCGGTCTTGAGCGAAGGCTTGCGCGCCCAGCACGGTTTGACGAAAGCGATCATCGATGGAATTCAATGACTTCGTTGCCGTGGTCACGCAGTGGTGCGAGCAAGGTTCTGGCGCACCGCTGGACTGTTGGATCGACGAGGCCAACGCCCGGCTCGCCCGCTGCGAAGACGGCGTGCGCTGTAGCATCGACGTGCTTGATCCGTATGACGCCGCCGACCCCGATCGATTGACCGCGCTGCTGATCCAGAGCAGTGCCGGTGTGGCCTGCCACTGCGAAGGCGCGTTAGCGATCGATCCCGACAGTCATTGCCTGGTGCTGGTCAGTTGGCAGGCATCGCCCTGTTCCACACCGGGATTGCTGGCACGCCTGGAAAGCCTGGCCAACCAGCGCGCCGCGATGCTCAGCCTGTTACAGACCTCATTGGGTAGCCTGACGAATGCTTCGTTGCCCCGTTCGACCCTCAATACCTGGCAACCAGGAGCGTGAAATGAAGGCCTTTAAGTGGTTGCCTTGGCTATTGATCTGGATGAGTGCTTCGGCATTCGCCGCTGTACCACCCGCCTGGAAACACACGGCGTATGCCTATGACGCCAGTCAGGCGGATCTCGCGACGGCCCTGGCCGACTTTGCCAAGGAGTTTGGCCTGGGCCTGGAAATGGAGCCGGTGGACGGCATTGTCGACGGCCGCATCAAGGCGCAAACCCCCCAGGCGTTTCTTGAGCGATTGAGCCAGGAGCATCACTTCCAATGGTTCGTCTACAACGAGACGCTGTACATCAGCCCGACCAGCGAGCAGACCTCGGCGCGCATCGAAGTCTCCCCGGATGCGGTGGATGACCTCAAGAGCGCGCTGACCGACGTCGGCTTGCTGGATTCTCGATTTGGTTGGGGCGCCTTGCCTGATGAAGGTGTGGTGTTGGTGCGCGGTCCGGCCAAGTACGTCAATTTTGTGCGTGACTACAGCAAGAAAGTCGACACCCCGGACGAGAAGCAGGACATCGTCGTGCTGCCGCTGAAATACGCCAACGCCGCCGACCGCACCATTCGTTATCGTGATCAGCAACTGACGGTGGCCGGGGTTGCGAGCATTCTCCAGGACTTGCTCGAAACCCGCTCCCGCGGTGATTCGATCAACGGCGTCAATCTGCTCCAGGGCGCGGGGCTGGGCGCCGGTGGCAGTCCTTACGGCGGCGGCTCGACGCTGCTCGGCGGACTCGACACCGACAACCTGCAAAAAGGCCTGGATCAGGTATTGGCCAACACCAGTTCGAAAAAAGGCAAAGGCGCGTCTGGCAGCAAGTCGCGGATCCGCGTCAGCGCCGATGTGCGCAACAACGCGGTGCTGATCTATGACCTGCCCAAGCGTAAAGCACTGTACGAGAAACTGGTCAAACAGCTTGATCAACCGCGCAACCTGATCGAAATCGACGCGGTGATCCTCGACATCAACCGCGAAGATCTGGCCGAACTGTCCAGCAGCTGGAACATCTGGGCCGGCGGCACCAATGTCAGCGCGTCGTTGCTCGATTCCGGTTCCAGCTCGACCTTGTCCGTGGAAAACTCCGGTCGATTTGCCCTGGCCATTCATGCGCTGGAAGGCAAGGGCTCGGCCACAGTGGTGGGCAATCCATCGATCCTGACCCTGGAAAACCAACCGGCGGTGATCGATTTCAGCCGCACCGAATACCTCACCGCTACCGGCGAACGGGTCGCTGATATCCAGCCGATCACCGCCGGCACCAGCCTGCAGGTGATTCCCCGTTCGCTCAATCACGATGGCAAATCCCAGGTGCAGTTGATCCTCGACATCGAGGACGGACAGATCGACGCCTCGGTGCTCAATCCATCGCAACCGAGTGTGCGCAAAGGCAACGTCAGCACCCAGGCGGTCATCGCTGAGCACGGATCGCTGGTGGTCGGTGGTTTCCATGTGCTGGAGTCCGACGACAAGGTCCGCAAGATTCCCTACCTCAGTGATATTCCGCTGATCGGCAAGCTGCTGTTCACCTCCAGCAGCCATCGCACCAATAAACGCGAGCGCTTGTTCATCCTCACGCCACGGTTGATCGGCGATCAGATCGACCCGTCGCGCTACGTCGAAAATGGCAACCCGGACGACGTGGATGCGGCGTCCAAACGCATCAGCGGCCGACGTGACGGCGCGCAGCCGACGCGCATCGACGTGCAGAAAGCCTTCACCCAATTGCTCGATGGCATCGCCCCGGCCGGGTTCACCAGCAGCGACCAATTGCCGTTCATCCCTAACACCTTGTGCGACGCAAACTCAGGGGTGGCCATCGATGGCGAACGCGCCCAGTGGTACACGCAAAAGCAATGGGGTGTGGCGGTGGTGGTGGCGCGCAACACCACCGACAAGCCCCAGCGAATCGATGAAAGCACCTGCGGTGGTCGCTGGGTGCTGGGCGTCAGCGCCTGGCCCAAGGCCTGGCTGCAACCGGGGGAAGAAAGCGAAGTGTTCATTGCCGTGCGCCAACCCAAATCACTCACGGCCAACGCCCAGGCGCGCGCCTCGTTACTCAAGGGAACGACACCATGAACAAGGTTTTGTGTGGGGCGTTGCTGGCGTTGTGCGCGATGTTGGATGGCTGCGCGGCATCGCGTTCCGGTTGCTTTGCCGAGGCGTGCGAGCGGCCTGACTCCAATGATCGCGAACTGGTGATCTGGTGGCCGACGGACATGCGCCAGGGCCTCGAAGCCCGCGAGCGGACACTCGACTTCACCGTCGTGCCACTAAGGGATTGAACGCTATGATCCGAGTTTCAGAGAAGGCGGCGTTCTATGCAAAAGTCGCCGCAGAACAGGCCGCAGTTTGGCCGGTCGCCGCGGGCATTTCGTTTGTCAGTCGCCGTGAACATCAGGATTGGGGCATCGCCTTGCACATCGAAAGCCGCTCGTTGCAACCCCAGCAACTGCGCACGGCGTTGGAACGGCGCTTCATGCAATCGCATCTGTTTCCCGATTACTTTCTGTTCCTGGATTCCCAGCGCGACTTCGTGGTCTGGCACGCCACGCCAATGGCCTCGGGCAGCAACGCGTCCCTGGACGACATCCGCCAGCATCAACTGCTGCTGGCGGGACTGGATCACTTGGGCGATTGCGCTCACTGACCTTCCCGAACCACACCGCTGTTTTCTATCTCCATGCGCGTGGCATTCGCTCTGCGATTGATGACCTGACCGGCCTGGGGTTCCAGGCTCGCTCGGGCGGTGCTGGGTTGCGCCGCTGAAGGCGTGCGCGGCGGCGGGTTGTCGATGGCCTTGCGCACACTGCCGTGGGCCTGGAACGTCTGGTTCATGGTGCGATAAGCCAGCCCCATGGCCGCTGCGGTGCCGGCATTGCCGAGGAAACTGCCGAGGGCCGCTGAGGTATTGCCGCGAGTGACCTCGCCCATGGCCATGTTGATCGCACTGGCGAGGCTGGTCCATGCCACGCGCGCCGGGGACTGATCGAGCATCCGCCCATAATCCTTGAGCGGCAGGCTCGCTTCGAACTGCTGGGTGGTGCCTGCCTGGCGGGTGTCGAAATGCTTTTGCAGGTGATTGTCCATGATCGCGATCACGGTGTTGAACGCAGCTCGAGTGCCGGCCAGGGTCTGGATCGACTTCGCCAGCGCGTCGCCGCGGAGTGGCAGGTGGTTCGCCCCGGTCAGCGCCGGGCTCGACAGGGTTTGGCCGGGTGGCAAGGTCTGGGGGCTGACCGAGTCCTGGACGAAACCCATGGTCAGGGTCATCGCGCCGTAGGCCCAGCCGAGCAGGGCCATGTTGTCCTGATTGACGCCGTGGGTTTTGGTGTCGTCGTGTTTGCCGGTCATGCTCAGGCTGGCCTGCATGGCTTCGCGCGATACGGCGTAGATCACGTTGCGTAACTGGGTGGAGAGGATCCGCGCACTCAAGGCGCCGTCGCCGCGAGCTGCGCCCAATGCGCCGAGGCTCAAGTAGATCGCTTCAGCCGCCACCTGATTGCGGGTGACGTTGCGTGAGTCGCGTTTCATTTGCGTGCGCAGGGCGTCTTGTTTGTCGCTCGACAGGCCATTCCATTTCGCTTCGCTCAAGGCAAAGTGACCGCGCACGGCGACGTTCGACTCGGCGCCGAGACGCTCCAGGCGCGGTTGGCGCACGTAGACTTGCGTGGCAATCGATGCCAGGGAAATCGCCGCTTGCAGCGCCAGAGCACCACCGGGATTTTTTTTCGCCAGACCATCGGCCAGCGCACTGTAGGCATGCATGAACGCGACTTCGCGCACGTAGGTCGGCAGGCCGCACGTGACCATTTGTTGCAGGGTCTGGCCCGCCGCCGCGAGGGTGGTGCGCCCCGACGGCAGATTTGCGGCGCTGTCACTCCAGGCCTGTAGCGCGCCACTCTTGAGGTGATCGCGAACCGCACCCCCGGCGGTGCTGGCGGTTGCATAGGCCGGCGCAAGGTAACTACGGTGGAACGTTTGGCCCAGGCTCATCGCCGCTTGCGCCGCCCGGGCAGTGAAGCCCGGTGGGGGCGGCGGAGTTTGCCCGCGTTCCAGGTCCGCCGGGGTTCGGCCGGTGCCGAGGGGGTGTAGTTCGAGGCGCGTTGGCGGGTGCGGGGCAATGCTTGGCGGTGTGGGTCTTATGTCCATGCCGGATTCCTCTTGGGTAGCGCGGCGGGCAAAGGCGCGACGAAACTGTCGGCCAGTCGGGCAAAATCCAGCAGCCAGTCGGCGAAGGCCTCGCCGTCCAGCCCGGTGCAATCCCAGCGCGCTTGCAGGCAACTGCCCTGCGGTGCGAGGGCAACGGCGCAACCGGTCAGCAGCATCAATTGCAGGTTGGCGCGCAAGGCTTGTTCACGTTGTGCCGCACTGTGCAGCGGCGCCTCGATAATTGTGCTGACCAGCACGTTGCGCTGGTCGCCATCGGCGATCACTTCGAACGACCGACCGCCGACCTGGATCACCCCAACGGTTTGAATCTGTGCCATTGGCGGTGGGTCGATACCCAACTGCTGCAAGGCCTGAATCAACAATGGCCGATGCCAGTGCTGGTCCATTGCCGCTTTGGCCGCTGGCGCCGTAGTGGGGCTCGACGCTGGCGGCGGGCCGGATGGCTGATCGGCGCGAGCTGCGGCTGAACTCAGCGCCGTGGCGCCGGCCACCAGGCTTTCCGCCACGGCAATCATATGGTCGAGTTCGGTGGCCAGCCCTCGGTGATCCGAGTAAGGCTGATACGAGAGGCGATTGACCAGCAAACCCTGACCGCGCTCGTCCAGCGCACTGGTGCAAGCGCTCATGGCGCTGATTGCGCAGTTGGCCCGCAACAGCAATTCGTTCCACTGCGCAGGCGCGAGCGAATCGGGGCGCGGTAGCTGCGCCAACACAATCCATTGCGCGAAGGGCTGGGTTTGCCAAAGGACCAGTTGCAGCGTCAGCCCCGGCAGTTGCAACTCGCCGCTGCGGGCGAAGTCCCGGGCCTGTTGTGGCGCCACGCCAAGCTGTTTTGCGGCGTTGAGTAACCAAGGTGCGGCGGCGTCGGGAATGGGCGTGTCGGGCGGCTGTCGATGGGACGAATTCATGAGCTGCACTGCCGAAAGTTTTGAAGGCCATTGAAGCCTTTTAACGTTGCAGTTTCGTGAACGCGCCGCTCTGAATCAGTGCTCTTCGAGTTGAATGATTTCGTCGGTGATTTCGTCGAGCTGACGGATCACTTGGTAGATATGCGCCACTTCCAGCAGCGTCGGGCGAGGGATGTGACGGCCGGTCCTGACCTTATACAACGTGCGCGCCAGCCACACGCTTTGCACGATTGGAATCTTCGCCCGTTTGGCTCGCTCGATCAGCGCCAGGGCGTCTTCGTCCTCGCCCTTGCAGTGGATCAGCGGCAGCGGCGTCTGGCCTGGCCGGTAATACAACGCCACCGCAAAGTGAGTCGGATTGACCAGCAGCAGGTCGGCATCCTCCACCGGTTTGGCCGGCGTCGTCGGTTCTTCGTTGAGCAGTTCGTGGGCCAGTTGCCGGCGATGACCTTTGACGTGTGGATCGCCCTCGGATTCCTTGTATTCCTTCTTGATGTCCTCGTGGCTCATGCGCATTTTCTTGGCGTGAAAGTATTTCTGCAGGGCGTAGTCGACCAATGCCAATACCAGCAACAAACCGAGGGTGGTGCGCAGGATGCTGCGAAACAGCGTCAGCAGCGCATGCCAATAGGTGGTCAGGTCCGAGTCTGCCAGCAGGATCAATTTGCCCAGCACCGGTTTGATTGACACGTACAGCGTTGCGCCGATGGCGATGGCCTTGAGGATGCTCAACAGCAGGGTGGTCAGGTTCTGCCCGGAAAACATCTGCTTGAGATGGCCGATCGGGTTGAGCTTGCCGAGGTCGATTTTCAATGCCTTGGGCGCGAACAGAAAACCGATCTGAATCCAGCTGCCGGCCAGGCGCATCAGCATGGCCATGCCGACACTCAGCAGGATGAACGTGATCAGGATCCAGGTCGCTTCGCCGATCAGTTCGGTCAGGGTGCTGAGGAAGGGTTCGTTCATGCGCTTCAATGAAAGCGTCAGCAGGTACTCCAGCTTCTCCACACTTTGATCGGCCATGCCCAGGCAAACCTCGCTGACCACCATCAACACCAGCAGTTTGCTCAGGTCCTGGCTTTGCCCAACCTGGCCTTTTTCCCGGGCGTCACGGAGTTTTTTCGGCGTGGCTTTCTCGGTTTTTTCGCTCATGGCACCAGCACCAGATGCCCGAGCAAAAATTTGATATCGAGCAGCTTTTGCAGTTGGCCGTTACCCAGTTCCAGCAGGGTCGGCATGTACACCAGCAGGAACGCCAACCCGGCCATGCTTTTGGCCGGCATCGCCAGCACCGAGACATTCAGTTGCTGGGCGTACAAGCCGACGATGGCGAACGCCGCTTCGATCAACAGCAGCAGGCCGATAAAAGGCGCGGCATACAGCAGCGCGTGTTGCAGGGTCAGGTTTAGTTGACCCAGGAAAATATCCAGGCCTTGGGCGTTCATTCCCGGCAGCCACACGGTGGGTGGCCAGACTTCATAACTGTCCCAAATCACCTGGGTGATCAACGATAAACCGCCGGACAGAATCACCAGCATGATCAGCGTTTCCTGGAACAACTCGCCCAACGGCGTGGCGTCCGGCCCGAGCGACGGGTTCATCTGCCCGCCGCTCAGGGCGCCGCGCTGGCTGTCGAGCAACGCACCGACCGTGGCGAACATCCAGAACGGCGCGTACAGCAGCAACCCCAACAACACCCCCAGCACCGACTCCTTGAGCAGCAGCCCGACGATGGTGTACCAATTGTCGTTTTCCAGGGCCAGAACCCGGCCGATGCTCGGGGCCGGCACCAGTGAGATCGCGCAAGTAACGCCGTAGCGCAACGGCCCTTTGATGTGCTTGAAGCAGAACGCCGGGACCAGAATCAGGCACGGCAAAATCCGCGCGATGGCCAGGCCCATGCCGAGCATCAGCTCGAACAGGTGCTGGGCGTCGAACGGCATCAATGGGCGCCGCCGGAGCGGGCGATCAGGTCGAACGAGAGGTTGATGAACTGGATCAGTTCCACACCGATCCAGCGCCCGGTTGCCGCCAGCGTCAGGCCCACGGCGGCCAGTTTGATGCCGAAGGGCAGGGTCTGGTCCTGGATCTGCATCAGCGCTTGAAACAGCGAGGTGAGTACACCCACCAAAACCGCCACGCCGAGGGTCGGCGCGGTGAGGATCACCACCAGGAACATGCCTTGCTTGAACAGTGCCAATGCTTCCACGGTGGGCCTCACATATAGGAATAAAACAGACTGTCGAGCAGCCGCGACCAGCCCTGTACCAGCACGAACAGCAACAGCTTGAGCGGCAGTGAAATGGTCATCGGTGAAACCATCTGCATGCCCAGCGCCAGCAGCAAATTGGAGACGATCAAGTCGATGACGATGAACGGGATGTAGATCAGAAACCCGATCTGAAACCCGGCCTGCAACTCCGAGAGCACGAACGCCGGGATCGCCAGCAGCAGGTCGTTGCTGCTGGCTTTCTCGGCCATTTCGGCCGGCCACATGCGGTGCGTGTTTTCCAGCAAGTGGGCTTGCACATCGGGGTCGGTGTTGCGGCTCATGAAGCGCTGGATCGGCTCCATCACGGTGTTGGCGCTGACCTGGAGTTTTTCCGTGGTACCAATTTCCAGCGGGTTGTCGTGAACCCGTTGTTGAATCTCATGGGCGACCGGGGCCATGACGAACATCGTTGCGGCCAGGGCGATGCCATACATCGCCATGTTCGGCGGTACTTGCTGCACACCGATGGCGTTGCGGGTGATCAGCAGCACCATGGAGATTTTCAGGAACGCCGTGCAGACGATCAAAAACAACGGGACCAATGACAACGCGCCGAGCAGCAGCGCGAGCATGATCGGGTTCATGCCCTCCATGATCATCGGTCGAATACCACGCGGGTAATTTGCAGGCCGAGGCGGCCGTCCACGTCCACCAGCTCACCGTGGGCGACGACCCGCTCGCCATGGCACAGGGTTGCTTCGCCGAGCGTCACACCGGCAACGTCCAGCACCGAACCCGGCGCCAGGCGTTGCAAGGCTTCCAGACTCAGGCTGACGCCGCCACTGCGCACCGTCAGGTCCAGGCTCAGGCCCGTTAGGGCCGAGGAGGGCGGGACAGGATCCTCGGTTATCGATTCGGCCGTCGGTTCCTCTTCAAATGTCTCGGCCAGTTCGGCCTCAGCGATGTCGCCGTCCATGACCGGCGGTGCGTCTTCATACAGTGCGTCATTGTCCATCGTGAAGGTCCTTTTCGCGGATCAGCCGCATCTGCAAGTTGTCGTCGAGTGCCAGGGCAGCGACGGTCCAGTGTCGGGCGCCCAACTGCAGTTGGCCGTTGCCGTCGCTGTCAAAACACGGCTCGGCGGGCAGCACGACATCGCCCACTCGTAACGAGCCCAATTGGTTAATCGTCAAAGTCAGGCGCCCCAGCACCACCGGGTAATGCAGCGGCCAATCCGCCGGCAATGCCTGTTCGATGGCCTGCCACGGTGCGGCGTCGAATATCCGCAGCAGCGTGTCGGCGGCGATGCTCAATACGCCGTGGGCGGTTTCGCCCGCCAGTTGCACGGTGATGCGGCAATCGAGGCGATCAGGCAGCGGCTCGTCGACGCCTTCGAGGGGTTCGAGCGGTGCGAACAGGCCGGCCAATGTCGGGCTCAGTTGTTGATTCACGTATTGCCAGTACCAAGGCTGCAACGGCCCGGCGCACACCACCGGTGCACTGCCAAACAGGCTCAGCAGCGCATTGGCATTGCTCAGGCGCAACAGGCCGCGGGCGCTGCCAAGGGCAACGGTTGCAGCGCTATCGATGGAAAGCATCGGGCTCAAGGTCAGCCGACCGTTGTCGCCTGCGTTGGAAAACTCCAGCCAGCGACCACGCCCCAACAATCGACTCGCGGCGGCGACGCTCGGCGAAACCTGGCGCAGTTTCAGCGGCCTCATGCGACACCCATCGACAGCTCGACGTCGTGCCCCAGTGCGTCGGCAAACGCGTTTTCACAGGCTTGATGGCGGGCACTCAAGCGCTCAAGCACATCACTGCGCTCAAAGCCCAGTTCGATGGCCCAACGGCTATCACGCTTGTTCGCCCGGACCTGCACCTTGCCCAGGTTGGGCATCAACAACGTGGCGCTGAAGGGCCGGTCGCCGTGGGACGGCAGTTGCAGCGCCAGTTCGTCGATCAACTGCGTCGGCACACCGTCGGCGGCGGCGAACATATTGAAACCGCCGCCACCCCCGGCACCGGACTGGTCGCCCTTGCCGTTGCCCGATGGCATCAGCAATTGCTCGAAGAACAAGCCGTCTGCATCCAGGTGGCGGGTGCTGTCGCGGCCTTGATTCAGTCGACTGTCAGCAAAACGACTGCGCTCAGGCTCGTTGCGCCGAGGCTGCGAATTGGCGGCCGGCGGATTGTCGGCCTGAGGCTGGATCGCCGCCGGCGCCGGTTTCTGTGGCGGGCGCGGGGCAGGGTGCTTGATCGGTGCGTTCAACAGCTCATTCCTCATTCAGGTTCTCGCTCATGCAGGCGAGTTTTTCCACGGCCCGCTGCCGGGCCTTGGCCTCCAACTGCGCTTGCTCGATCCGTTGCCGTTGCAGCTTGATGGCTTGACGCAACTGGCTGGCGTTCTGGCGGATGTAGGCGAGGCGATCGAGCATGCGGCGCTCCTTGTCGTGCCAGCGATCGACGTCGCTCAGTTCCATGGTTATTGCCAGGTGTGTGGCGGACAACTGCTGGCGCCGGACCTTCTGGTTGTCCCGTTCCTGAACCCAGGACTGTTCGGTTTGCAGCAGTTGTTGCTGCATGACCGTCAACTCGTCCTGCAACTGGCGCTGGGCACGCTCGGCACGGGCCTGACGGTGTTGACGAAGGGGCGTCAGCACTTTGATCAGTTGCTCCATGGCCACGCGGTCCGGGTCGGCTTCGAGGTCGTCGTCCATGCTCATTCCGGTAATTGCGAGGTGAGTTGCGTGAGCAGTTCCAGGGTGGTTTCCAGTGGCACCGGTTCGCGCAGGTCCTGGCGCAGAAAGTCATTGATCGCGTCGTTGAGTTGCACCGCGCAATCGGTGACCGGGTCGGACCCCGGCTGGTATTCCCCCAGGCGCAGCAGCATCTCCACTTGCCGATAGGCCGCCATCAAGCGACGCAGGCGATTGTTGGCTTGCTGGTGCTCGCGGCCGGTGACGTTGCTGAGGATCCGGCTGATGCTGGCGGGCACATCGATGGCCGGGTAATGCCCGCGCTCGGCGAGTTTGCGTGAGAGCACGATATGGCCGTCGAGCAGCGAGCGCACTTCGTCGGCCACCGGATCGTTCATCGAATCCTGCTCGATCAGCACCGTGTAGATCGCCGTGATCGAGCCGTTTTCGCTCATGCCGGCGCGCTCGACCAGTTGCGGCAACAGGGTGTACACCGACGGTGGCAAACCACCCCGGCCCAAGGGCTCGCCGGCCGCGATGCCGATCTCGCGTTGGGCGCGGGCAAATCGGGTCAGGGAGTCGATCAGCAACAAGACTTTCATGCCGCGCTTGCGAAAAGCTTCGGCGATGGCCGTGGCGGTGAACGCGGCACGGGCGCGTTCCATGCTTGAGCGGTCGGAAGTGGCACAGATCAGCACCGAACGCTGGCGCAAAGTGTCGTCCAGTTCATGGTCGAGAAATTCGCGCAACTCGCGACCGCGCTCACCGATCAAACCGAAGACGATCACATCGCAATCCATGTTGCGCGCCATCTCGGCCAGCAGTGTGGTCTTGCCGCAACCGGCCCCCGCGAACAGCCCAACCCGTTGGCCTTCGCCCAGCAGAATCGCGCTGTCGATGGCGCGAATGCCGGTGGGTAGCGCTGAGCTGATCCGTGGCTTTTGCATCGGCGGCAAGGCGTCGGCAATCACCGGGGTGGTGGTGCGTCGGTCATAGGGACCGGCAAATGCACCGTCGCCATCCCCCAGCAGCGGCCGGCCGAAACCGTCGAGCACGCGACCGAGCAAACTGTCGTCGACGCCGATGCGGTGGGCCATGCCCAGCGGCCGGATGCGCGCGCCGACCTGGATGCCGTCCGGCGTGCCCAAGGCACTGAGCAAGGTGCATTGCGTGGTGAAACCGACGATTTCGGCAAGCATGGTGCTGCCATCGGCCTTGCTCACTTCGCACAAGTCGCCAATCTTCGCCGCCGGCACCTGGCATTCCAGCAGAATGCCGTTGACTGCCGACACACGGCCACTGATCCGCACCGCCGAGCAGCTCGACAGTCGCGAAGTCTGTTCGCGGGTCCATTGCGCCAGGGCTGCATTCACCAGCGCACCTCGACATGTTGGTCGCCGTCGAACTCGATGCGCTGATCGTCGATGCGGCTCAGGCGCAGACCGTTCAGCACGTCGCCGATGTACAGCCGCTGGCCCTCGCTGGTGACCAGGTGGGCGTTGGTGCCACTGATGATCTGCACGATCACGAAGGGCAGGCCGGCACCGGCCGTGGCGACCTGATCGAGCAGCGGCACCGGCAGTTCGTAGCGCTCTTTGAAGCGTTGCAGCATCCGCTGATAAACCAGCAACGCGTCATCTTTCAGGCCACCCTTGAGGATCAGGCCTTCGGCGCTGTCTTCGATGCGCACGTCGGTCAACAAGCGATCGCTGAGCAACGCGTTGAGCTGACGACGTACCGCTTCGCGGGTGGCCAGTTTCACCTTCGACGCAGACGTGGCTCCGGGCGTTTTCGGCTGGCCGGCCGAGGTCGGCGCGACGATAGCGGTCGCGGGCGCGGTGATGGCCTCGGTTGACTGATTGGAAGCGCTGCGACTCAAGCCCCAGGCGCTGCCCATGATGCCCACCAGCACGCCGACAATGACCGCGCCGATACGGTCGAACCGCGTCGAGCGTGACGAAACTTTCTCCAGGGGCGGCGAATTTCCGGGGTTTTGCGGGTCGCTTTCGGTCTGTGCAAGCACTGGCACCAGCGGCCAGGCCTGCTCTGCCGCCGACAGGCACAACCAGACATTGCCCAGGGCAAACGTCTGGTTCGGCGCCAGTTCGGTCACCGTGCGTGCATGGCCTTCCTCGTCGTTGATCAGGCTGTCTTCGGCGTTAAGCCGCCAGCCGTCCTCGGTGCGGGTCAGACGGCAATGCAGGGCGGCGACGCCGGGGTCGTACAGCGCCAGATCGTGATCGGCATCGGCGCCGATCAGCCACTGTTCGCCAATCAATGGCAACGCGGCGCCCTGGTGCAGGCCGCTCAATACTCGCAGTTCAAACATCACGACAGTCTCCAGGCATCAGGCCGCATAGTCGTCCTCCAGCACTTCCTGGTCTTCTTCCAGGTCGAAACGGCCCATCACTTTCACCTCGGCGACGTTGCTGATCTCGGCGAAGGACAGCACCGGGACATGGTGGAATTCGTCCTGCAACAAGGTGCGTAAGGGGCTGCGCAAGTCCTGGGCCACCAGCAGCACGGCACGTTCAGCGGTGCGCAGGGGAAAGGCGATGCGCAGTTGCTGCACCAGTTGCAGGCTTGATTCATTGCTCAGGGCAAAGAAGGTTTCGGTCTGGGTCTGGCGCAGGCTGTCGCGCAGGATGCCTTCGCTTTCCGGGGTCAGCAGCCACACCAGCAAACCGTTGGCGCCGCAGTATTGGTTGTAGATCAGCGATTTGAGGGCGATGCGTACGTAGTCGGTGAGGGCGGTGATGTCGCGTTCGTGCTGGCCGTGTTCGATCAGGGTTTCGGCGATCACCCGGATCGCCCGCAACGGCACGCATTCGGACGCCAGCCGTTGCAGTACGGAAGAGAACCGCGCCAGTGGCAGCACTCGCTGCATTTCCTGGGCGAGTTCCGGTTGCTCGGATTCCAGCCAGCCGAGGATCGCTTTGGTTTCCTGCAACCCGATGAACTGCGGCCCGCAAGCCTGTAATGCGCGCTCCATGCGCTCGACGATCAGGGTGCTGGCGCTGATGGTTTCCACCGGGCTTTGTTGCAACTGCGCGGCGTCGGCCGGCAACCACAGCCATTGGCTTTCCTGACGCTCAAGGCTGCCGGCCACTGCGTGTTCGAATTGCCCGGCATCCAGAGCATCGACATCGATGGCGACGTGGGTCTGGTTGAACGTGGCCTTAAGCATCGGCACTTCATAGACCGAGAAACGGAATTCGTCCGGTGCCAGGTGTTCGGCGGTTTCGATGATGAACGACGGTAAGGTCAGGCCGTAATGCACCACCAGGCGATTACGCCGTTGACGGATTTCGCTGACCAGCGCGTCGATCTGCGCCCTGTTCTGCTGGGGATGGAACTGCAACAGAAACTGCCGGCTCGGGGTAAAGGTGCGCAGGTCTTCGTTGCCGTTGTCCTCCGGCGCCACGGCGACCGGTTGCTCCTGCGTGGATTTGGGTTTGGCGCGTTGCAGTTGCAGCACGCCCCCCAGGCTACAGATGATCGCGATCACGATGAACACCGCTGTCGGCATCCCTGGCATCGCCGCAAAACCAAGCATCGCCACCGACGCGATGATCCAGGCCTTGGGCTGGCTGGTGATCTGCTCGGCGATCTCGCGGCCGATATTGGCTTCCACGCCCGGATTGTCGTTGGACACGCGGGTGATGATCATCCCCGAGGTGACGGAAATCAGCAGCGCCGGAATCTGCGCAATCAAGCCATCGCCAATGGTCAGCACGGTGTACAACTGCACCGCGTCGCCAGCGGTCATGCCGTGCTGAATCACGCCGATGGCGATCCCGCCGATCATGTTGATCGCGACGATAATCAGGCTGGCAATCGCATCGCCGTTGACGAACTTCATTGCCCCGTCCATGGCGCCGAACAACTGGCTTTCCTTGCCCAGTTCCGAGCGTCGGCGGCGGGCTTCATGGACGCTGATCAGGTTGGCGCGCAAGTCGCTGTCGATGGACATTTGCTTGCCGGGCATGGCGTCGAGGGTGAACCGCGCGCCGACCTCCGCCACCCGTTCCGAACCCTTGGTGATCACCAGGAAGTTGACCACGGTGAGGATCATGAAAATCACCATGCCCACCGCCAGGTTACCGCCGACCACGAACTGCCCGAAGGCCTCGACGATGTGCCCGGCGTCCTGATCCAGCAGGATCAAACGGGTGGTGGAAATCGACAGCGCCAGGCGAAACATCGTGGTGATCAGCAACACTGAGGGGAAGGTCGAGAACGCAAGCGGGCGGGGCAGGTGCATGGCCAGCATGATCAGCAGGCAGGAAATACAGATGTTGATGGCGATCAGAATGTCCACCAGCCAGGTCGGCAGCGGCGTGATCATCATGAACACGATGGCGAGCACGACGAACGCGCCGACGATCTCCGAGCGACGCATGGCCGCCAGGGCGATCTGGTTCAGCACATTGATAATCCGTTCCATCAGGCGGGGCTCCCCTTGGGCAGGTCCTGCTCTTGGCGTGTGAGCTCCGCCATCAACGTCAGCAGGTTGCCCAGGGCGTTCTGTCGGGCCTTGAGATCGCGCCACAACAGAATGGGCAGCTGCTGCAGCATCGGACGCAGACCGTTGAGAAAAGCCAGTTGATGCTTGAGGTGTTTGCCGCCAATGAATTGCGCCAGTTGCAGCGTTTCATGCAGGTTCATGCCCTTGCCCGACAGCGTCAGCAGGTGCTTGAGGAAGGTCGGTGCATTCAACTGCAACGCCGGGTTCTTGCCGCGCATGCGGCCGAGCAAGTGCTCGCTGGTTTGCAAAAGGGTCGCGACATGGCGAGCCGTGTTCAGGCCGTGCATGAGGTTGCGCAATTGTTGCTGGGTGCTCGAGGGGCTCAGGGCTGCGAGGTCGTCGGCAATGGCGCCGCGCAGGTCGCGCAGGGTCGGTGCGAATTGCCGTTCGCCTTCTTCCTGGCCGAGCAGGGTGTCGATCAGGCTGGAAATGCTTTGCTGGCCGACTACGCCCGAGTAGTACAGGTCTCGCAGCGTCTGTCGGCGTCGCGGGTTGAGGCTGGACTTGGCAAAGGCCCGGGCGGTGTTGATGCCGGCCTGGGCCTTGTTGCCGTGTTCGCGACGCAGCAGCTTGAGTTGCTGATTCAGGTTGACGTGTTCGCCGCTGGCCCCTTCGTTATAGGCCTGGCGCGAGGCTGCTTGCAGCATCACGTGGGCCTTGGCGGCGTCGTCACCACTGAGTGCCAAAACTTGCGCAAGGGTCGGCGTCTGGTTCTTCAACTGCTTGCGCAGTTCCCGCGCCGCGCTGTCGAGGCCCTTGTCCTGGCTGCCCATCAGCAGCTGATAAAGCTCCCCCAGTTTGACGGCCTTGGACTGCAAGGCATTGGTGCTGGCCATCAAGTCGCGCTGGCTCAGGGTCCGGCTCTGCTGAATCAGCGCCGAAGCAAACCGCGTGACCTGTTGGGTCGATGTCCCCTGATTGGTCGGGGGTGTGCTCTGGGCAAGCAGTGCCGCCGACCTGACAGGCGTCGCCGGGGCCGGTTGCTGGACATGGGGAATGTTCGGAGCCGCGATCTTCATAGCGCATTTCTGTCAGGGATCATGCGCAGTGAGTGGGTCGTCCTGGCCATCCGGTTCCATGTCGGCGGCAAACGGAACATCTGTGCCAGATCCAGTATTGGATCCAATCGGCTTGTGCAAGAACTTGCACAGAAATCATCAGTAACGGTTTTAAAAATCGTTAAAAATCAAACAAGTACATAAATGTGTCAATTGGCATACAAATCGCTATAGCCCTGGGACATATCCTGAAATGGTTTATAGCGATGCTTTCCAGCAATTCGATGACCTGTCCAGCTCCTGTTTCCGGCCTCCGTCAGCTCAATACCGAGCAGGTGCACAAGCTGAGAATCTTCATCAAAAAAAAGGTGATGAACCTTGATGATGTGGAGGACATCCTCCAATGCACGTTTCTCGAAGCGCTGCGTAATGAGCATAAATTTCGCTACGACTCCCAGCCGCAAACCTGGTTGTGCGGCATCGCGCTGAACCTGATCCGTAACCACTTTCGCAAACTGTACAAACAGCCCTTTCAGGAAAGCTGGGAAGACCGCGAAGAGCTGGAGGTTAGCGATGGTTGCGACATTGGTGCGCAAGTGGATGATCACCGACAGTTGGCGCGCGTCGTCCTGGCGATTGGCGCGTTGCCGGTGACCATGCAGCAAGTGCTGCGGGTCAGCCTGGAAATGGACGGCAACTATCAGGACACCGCCTCGAGCCTGGGCGTACCCATTGGCACCGTGCGCTCGCGTTTGTCCCGGGCGCGGGAACAACTCAAGCGCAGCGTGCCCTGTGTTTTTTGAAGCTCATTCACCTCAAGTTGGGAACCGCATGAGCCTGTCATGCCACACATCGGCATGTCCGACTGAAAATGGCTAACCCTCATGCGCATTTCCAACACTCCGTTCCCCGCAACCGCCTCTCCATTGTTGGGCGGTGACAAGCCTTCGCGGCCAGCGTTGGAGAATGCCAAACCTAATGGTTCGTCCGCGTCGGGTGGTGGCGTGCAGTTCGGTCAGCAGACCGGGTCCCAGACGCTGGCCAGCCCAGCCAAAGACGCTCAATCGCCGAACCTGTTGGGCCTGGTGATGAAGCGTTTGCTCGGTGGCGATGAAGGCACTACGCCCGCGAGCAAACTCACTGATACCACCCCGGCTACCCGTACTGCCGCCGTAACGTCGACGACCGATGCCACGGCGCCTTCGTCCAACCCGGCGGCGGCCAGCAGTCCCGAAACCCAGTTACTCGACGACTCGAAATACTCCTCCCCCAAGGAGCTCGAACGCTGGGCACCCCTGGTGGCGGACTTGCCGCCGGAGCAGCGGGAGCAAGCGGCCAAGGAACTCAATCGACCGATTGCCGCCGCCCTTATGGCCACTGAAAAAGGCCCGGATGCGGCCAAGGCGATGAAGTTCATCAACGACAATCCGGCCCTGAAAACCGCCGTCGATACCGGCAAACACGGCGGCAAGGCGGACGGCAAAATCACTGACGGCGACCTCAAGGCGTTTGCCAAGAAGATGCAAGGTGCGGCCGACAACGCTGACAAGGACCTGGCTAATTACCAGAAGGACCATCCCAATGCTGATCCTCAGTCGTTGCAGATGGTCCGCTCGGCCTCGTTGTTGCAGGCCAACGGTCCGCTGGCCAATGCTGCCGATCCCAAACATGCGGCCGGCGCGGAGGGTAAAACCAAAGTCGATCAGTACATGGACGCCGACGGCCTCAAGGCTTTGCAGGACAACAACCCCGGGCTCGCCGGACCGCTCAAACAAGCCTCGAAAACCTGGTCGCAGCCGGGCCTGCTCAACATGCTTGATCAGGGTGGACTCAAAGGCCGGGACCTGGCCACCCATGGCCCGGACAAGAAATTCGATGCAGCGAACATCAGCAACTGGATCAAGAACCAGGCTCCCACCAATGGCGGCGAGTTCGCCGGGATGCTCAGCGACGCAGCGACCCTGAATGCTGTCGCTGGCACTGATATCAGCAAACTGGGTAAAGAGGTTTTCGAGCAGCCGCAGAACTACACCGGCGCCGAGAAAGCGGCGGTGATGGTCAAGTTGCAACAGACCCAGCAGAGCGTTGTTGCCGGCTCCGATCTGCGCAAAACCGGCAAGACCGAAGACGCCTTGGCGGAAAAGATCGGCCAGTTGCAGGACGATCCCGATGTGCAGACCTACATGAGCCAGGCCATCCCCAGTCAGGAGCGAGCCCTGGTGGCCAGCGACCCGTCCCTGGAAAAAGCCGTGAAGGGCCAGTTGCAAAACGTGGTGAGTGGCCAGGCCCTGCGCAACGACATGAACAGCGCCGACAAGACCTCGAAAAAAGACGCCGCTCCCGACTACAGCGGCGCCATCGGCGGGCTATCGGCGCAACTGCAAATGCAGCAGGACTTGCTGGGCCCCGACGCTGATCTGCCGACGGCTGCGCAAGTGGTCGGCAACCAGCCCGATGTGCAGGGCAAGCTGCAACAGTCCTACGTCAGCAATTTCAGTGAGGGCGGTTCGCTCAAGCAGTTGCTGGGACAGAAAAAGGCCGACGCCGGGCAGTCCCTGCAAACCAGTGATGCGCAAAAAGCCGCCTATGACGCGGTGCTGCCACAGAGCTTCGTCCAGCGTCAGCAAGCGAGTTATGTGGACGCCACGGTCGGCCAGTTACAGCAGTCGAAAAAAGGTCGCGAGTTACTCGAAAACGCCGGTGATGCGACAGGTCAGTCCGGCTCGGTTTCCGATGCCGTTGCGCCGAAAAACAAGGCCCAGCAAGTCAAGGATGCCTACGACAACACCAAGCAGGGTCTTTCGACGGCCAAGGATGGCGTTGATGCGGTGCGCAAATTGGCTGGCCGTGAAGCGTCGGCCGGGCTCGGGCGCATGGCCGGTTCTATCGGCGGACGGATTGCCGGGGCCGTTGCCGGTGAGGCAGCAGGGCTGGCGGCGGCTTCGGCCATCGGCGCGGCTGCCGGTCCTGTGGGTTGGGTGATCGACGCGGCCATGAGCATCGGTTTCGGCATCGCGGCGATTGTCGAGGCAGTGAAAAAGCACTCCGCGCAAAAGCAATTCGACCACAACGTCGATCCGACCCTGGAGCAGTTTGGAATTCCCAAGGCGCACTGATCGAACGTTCTATTTGATCTCAACGCTTCACTCCAACAAAAGGAATGTCCATGGACCCGTTATCTTCCAGCCGTACACAACCTTTGATCGATCGCAACGAGATCGAAATGCAGCCGCCCACATCCACCAACGCTGCCGCATCCACCAGTGCTACCGCAGCGATAACCAGTGGCGATCCGCAGGTCCTGCACGACCTTAAGACAAAAATGACCGAGCTGTTCAGGGGTGACCGAACCGATACAAACGGGGAAGCAATGGACGCGCTGGTGGAAGGGCGGGCCAACAGACTGCATGAATTGAATTATTCCTCCGCTGACGTCGATCGTCTGTTGGACAAGGCCGAACGTATGGACCGAGTGACGGTTCCGACCCAGGGCGCTGTCGGTGGCTTGCCGTTTGGTGTGGTCACCGTGGTGCTCGACAAAGTGCCAGGGGTAACAGCCGACGCCACCGGTAACCCGGGGTATACCGGTTTTATCGCCGGGGCGATGTCCGGCGCGGCCGATGTGGTGGGCGGTGGGGTGCTCGCTAAAACGACCGAAGATTCGCTGTGGCTCAAAGCGCCGGCTGACAAGCTTGAAACGATTATGGCTGACTCCCAAAAGGCCAAATCGGAGGCTCATCCGATCAAGCAGGCCGGGCAAAGCGCCCTGGCCCTCCAGACATTTTCCGTGCGTAACGTCGTTCGTCTGGGGGCAGCGGCAGCGCTCAATGCAACGGCCGGGCCTAAAGTTGCCGCTGCATTCGATACGGCCATTGGTTCGGCCGGCGGGATGGTGGCCGGCGCCGGGTATGCGGTGCTCATGCACAACAATCAAAAAGCCGCGGGACTGGTCGGCGGGGCGCAGTTGTTCGGGCGCAAAGACTGGGAAGATCAATTCAAGGAGCTGGACAAGTGCAGTCCTTCCCGGCCTTACATCAACGGCGCCAAGCGCGCCGCCAAATTCCCACTGGACGTTGCGACCGAGACCTTGAGCTCTGTGCGCAAGGTGTTTGAAGGCGGCAACCTCCTGACTAACGGCGGCGCGCTGGCTGGAGGTTTCGCGCTGACAGGCATGGCGCGTAACGCGGCCAAGCAGGCGGCACTCAATCAGGGGCTGCCGAAGGGGGCCGTTGCCGCGGCGGACCATGCGGTGAACGTCGCGGGTTCGGCGTTGACCTTCGCCGCCTACGGTGCTGCCGGTGTGCTGGCCGGAAAAGCGGCGGACAAAGGCGTCAAGGTTATTCAGGAAGACATTCCGCCCAAGGCTCTGAAGCTGGCCAAAAAAGTCCAGGATGGTATTGAGGAAGGGGCGAAGGATACGGGCGAATTTGTCGAGAATAACTATAACTCGGCCAAGAAAGGCTTTCAGGAGGCCGGCACTGCGATCAAGGGGGCTTATACCTCCGGTACGCAAGCGCTGGGTCTGCGCGAGCGTCGGGTACCTACCGGTGATGGTGCAGACCAGGTGTGATGGGGATGCCCCGACATGAAAATGTCGGGGCATCAGTGAGTTTGTCGCGTTTGTAAAAACTCAACGATCACCCGCGCAGCTTTATCGGGGGTCGCCTGAAGCAGGCAGTGCGGCGCCTCGACTTCGATCACTTGTACCTGCGGTTTTAGTTCGCAGATCCGCAGCGAGGCAGTCTTCGGCACCACCCGATCCTGGGTTGCACGCAGATAAACAGCGGGAACTTTGATTTGGGACAGTTGCGTCGATACATCGACTTTGAGCACCGATCGCAGTCGCTTGCGCATCACCGAAGGACTGACCTTGTTGATCGCCCGACTCAGTGCGGTGCGTAGGGCGGCGGTGGAAAATCGGCCGAGTAATAACGGGCTGAGCCAGCGGGTAGGCACCAGACCCATGGGCAGAATCTCGACCAGAAATCCCAGGCGATTGAACAGCGGCCGCGGGTTGCTGGCAAAGGTGCAGCAGAGCACCAGCCCGACCTGCCGAGGCAGATTCAAGGCCGTCAGAGCAATGGCGATCGGCCCCGAGAAGGATTCGCCCAGCAACACGAACGGCCGGTCAGTGGGCAGCGATTGCCTGGCAATGGCTTGCAGTTCCCCATAGTTCAACGGGATGTCGCAGGGGTAAGTCACCACAACGATGTCGCAAGCTTGCCCCATGGCCGCCACGAAAGGCTGGAACAGCTCACCCGTTCCATCCATTCCCGGTAGCAGGACCAGCGTCGGCAGGTTTGATCGGTTCATGTATTCCTTCCTTGGCGAATGGCCATTCTGCCCATTTGGTCCACATCACGCTTCGAAAAATCCCCCTTCGGTCTATGGGCAGATTTCCGGGTTTTGGACTACTACTGACGAACCCTTTTCCATTCCCCTGTCTGGAGCATTCAATGCTATCTCACTGGTTTCTTGCGGCGATCCACCTCTTGGCTGTGGCCTTGGGTCTTTGGGCGGTGCTCACTCGCGGCACGGCGTTAAGCCGCTTGGCCGCTGGAACGGCGCAGATTCGTAGCGTGCTGGTCGCGGATAACGTGTGGGGGATTTGTGCCGGGATTTTGCTGGTCACGGGACTGATGCGAGCCTTCGGTGGGTATGAAAAAGGCACCGACTACTACCTTCATCAGCCGCTGTTTCATCTCAAGATGACGCTGTTCGTGATCATTTTGCTAATGGAACTGGCGCCGATGATCACCTTGATCAAATGGCGGATCGCGTTGGGGCGTGGCGCTTCGATTGACCAGGGACGGGCGAAACTGTTTGCCCGGATCAGCCACACGGAAGCCCTGTTGCTGATGCTGATGATCATCGCAGCCACCGGCATGGCGCGCGGTGTGACCTTCGGCTAGCAACGCTGATTCGTCGGGTTTAAAGCGAATAGTCTGACAGCCAAGGCGTGGCCGACGCCGGTAGTATCGGCTTAACGAAAGGGGGGAGGGACAGGAGGCGAGTGCTCAGCAGAACGCCGAGCATGAATCTTTAGCCAGCCATTGCGCTGAAGCGAACGGGCTGGCTACTGATGCAGCAGGACTCAGGGGGTTTGTGGCTTGTCTGGTGCGGTCAGACCGGCCTGAATGCGCTGATAGATTTCTTCGCGATGTACGGCAACATCTTTCGGGGCGTTGATGCCAATCCGGACTTGCTGGCCGCTAACGCCCAGAATAGTGATCGTAATGTCATCACCGATATTTATGCTTTCACCGACTTTGCGGGTGAGTATCAGCATGGTCTTCTCCTTGATTGCTTGTAGGGCACCTGATTCAGACAGTGCAGAGGTCGGTGTAGTTATAGATTAGTGCGAAGTCTCACAGTTTGGGTGCCTCTTTCTGACGCGCAGATGCTGCATTAATTCCCAAGGCGTAACTATACAGAGGCCGCAACCATCATTCTCGTTGTTTTAAGGCCATTTTGCGGCACTCGGGAAGTATTCATGAATGTTAAAATCCGCGCTTTCAGCATTCAGAGGGAAACGTTGTGCGCAAAATGGCCTTGGTAATCGCAGTATTGGCGTTGGCGGGATGTGGTGAGGGCAAGGAAGCGAGCACTCAAAAGACGCCATCCAGCGCAGTTTCCGTACAGGCTTCAGCTCCTGTTCCGGCAGCCGGTCCGCAATGGGATCTCGAAGTGCGCGGCGAAACAACCCAGGCAGTCAGCGACCTCAGCGGCTGGTTGATCGAGCACAGCTTCGTTTCCAATGTGGTTCGGGAAAACGGCAAGGACCGGATCCTGCTCGGGCCGTTCGGATCCAAAGCCGAGGCCGAGGCGCGTCAGGCTGACTTAAACGCGGCGCTGACCAAGGCGAAAAAAATGAACATCGAATCGCTGATCATCGAGCGTCCGGCGGCTCAGTAACCGCACAACTGTTCAGGCGCCGTTCAGCAGCGACTCTTAAAAGGGGAGCTGGAGGACGTCAACGTGGACGAGGAGATCCTCAGGGGAACCTCCGAATCGGCCAGCGATGGTTTCTACGGCTGGGTCGCCTCTCAGCCTGATGGGCTACTGGCGCTACAACAAAGTCGGTGGTTAGAAACAAAAAAAGGCCTCGGGTTTAATGCCCGAGGCCTTTGTGTTTTCAGCGGTTGTTCAACCACAGGCTTTCATGTTTACCGGGCCGACAAACTCATTACCGCGACCCATCACGCAGGCCACGCTCTGGTTGCGCTGGCGCTCCCAGGCTTGCACCGGGTAGGTCTTGTTCCAGGCTTCATACAGTTGGCGATCCTGTTTGGACAGCTTCAAGCCGTACTGCTTGCTCATGTAGAAATACGTCCGGGCGATCATCCCGCGTATCGAAGGGCGCGGCATGACCTTCTTGGCCTTGAAGTCGACCTGCGTCAGGCACGAACCGTATTGGCCCGATTGTACCGGCAGCCAGCCAAAGCTGAAGTTGCTGCGGTCGCCATTCACCTCGCCGATGCTCGGCACCAGGTTGTGCAAGTCGGCCTCGGCCTTCTGATAAGTCGGGTCGTAGCGCGTGCAGTTTTTGCGTCCGCCCGACTGCCAGCATTGGCGCTGATGACCGATCTGCCAGGCGGGGACAATGTGTTCCCACTCGATGCGCGAGGCGCGCTTGAGGCTTTTGCGCGGCACATACCCACAGGCGGCGAGGTCCACCTTGTTACCGGTGTATTTGCAGCCGCAATAAAACTCGGTGGATTGCGGTGCGTAAAGCTTCCAGGCGACTTTCTTGGCTTCGTTGAAGGTGCGCGGAGCGCCAGCCTGGGCGCCCATGGCGATGAACAGAAACAACAAAGCAAAACAACGGACACTCATTGACTCAATCTTCCTTCGGCACAACCCAAAAAATCTGCACGCCGCCATCGTCGCGATAGGCGAGGGTGACGTTATCGTTCTCGTCGATTTCTTCGAGCAGTTGTTCCCACTCATCCACCGGTTCGTCAGGAAGACGGAAGATCAGGGCGGCTTTGGCTTTCTGGGCACTTTGGGAATTGATGATTTTTTGGACGCGAATGCCCATGCGTTGATAGGAGTCAGGAGAGGCGGAAGTGGTGGCCACAGGATTATCCTTATTAAGCTGTACGTGCATACAGTATTTAACTGTAAGCATTTTCGCAACTGCTTAAAATTCAAGAAAATCCTCTGACAGTGGTTTTTTCCGTTTGGTGTAAGACGGTCAGGATTTTTTTGTAGGACTATGACCCCTCGCCAGAGTGGCGAAGGGTGTAAGCGGTGCCCGACCGGAGCTGGTCGGGCGAGGGCGGATCAGTATTCCCAGAACATCCGTTGCAGCTCTTTGCTGTCATTGGTTTTGGTCAGCGCGACCATGGCCAGGATCCGGGCTTTTTGTGGGTTGAGGTCATGCGCTACAACCCAGTCGTACTTGTCATCAGGCTGTTCAGCGTTACGCAGTACGAAACCGCCGGCGTTGACGTGGGACGAGCGGATGATTTGCACGCCGTCCTTGCGCAGGGCCTGCAGGGTTGGAACGACGCGCGAAGACACCGAGCCGTTGCCGGTGCCGGCGTGAATGATCGCTTTGGCGCCCGATTGAGCCAGGGCTTTGTAGGCGACATCGCTAACGTTGCCGTAGGAATAGGCGATTTCGACGTCAGGCAGGCTCTTGATGGTTTTGATGTCGAATTCCGAATCTATGGTGTGACGCTTGGCTGGCAGACGGAACCAGTAGGATTTGCCTTCGACCACCATGCCCAGCGGGCCCCAGGCACTTTTGAAAGCCTCGGTCTTGATGTTGATCATTTTGCTGACGTCGCGACCGGACTGGATTTCATCGTTCATGGTCACCAGCACACCTTTGCCGCGTGCTTCTTTGCTGCTGGCCACGGCCACGGCGTTGTAGAGGTTCAGCATACCGTCAGCCGACATCGCAGTGCCTGGGCGCATGGAGCCGACCACGATGATCGGCTTGTCGGTTTTTTCCACCAGGTTCAGGAAGTAGGCGGTTTCTTCCAGGGTGTCGGTGCCGTGGGTGATGACGATGCCATCGACGTCTTTGCTGTCGGCCAGTTCTGCCACGCGACGACCCAGTTGCAACAGGTTGTCGTTGGTGATGCTTTCAGAGGCGATCTGCATGATCTGTTCGCCACGCACATTTGCCAATTTGCCGAGTTCCGGCACGCCGGCAATCAGTTGCTCGATACCGACTTTGGCCGCTTGATAAGTGGCACTGTTGGCCGCGCTGGCGCCAGCGCCGGCGATGGTGCCGCCGGTGGCGAGGATCACCACATTAGCCAGTTTCTGTTGGGTTTCGGCTTCTTTCGCTTGAAGGGCGGTCGGCAGGAGCAGCAGGAGGGCCAAAGCGCCCGGAATAAAAGTGTTGAATACAGATTTCATTATTTTCTCTCTAGTAGTGACGGTGCTGATGCAGGTTCATCTAGATGCGCCCCCGGCAGATCTGAACGCCTGGGGTGCACGAGTAGGAGCAGGATCTGTACCAGCCGTACTTTGAATGAGAAAAAACTTTAATCTGCTGATTTATATAGGTATTTTTGTGATTGTCGGGACAGGTTCACATCTTGTTGTCCGGGTTCTCGAACACGTTTGGTGTTTGTGTTCGGTTCTCCGAAAAAACCTACGACTTTCGTTGAGAAAATCGCCTTGCGAAATTTCAGACCGCTGCTAAAGAAATTCGCGTTCAGGTCGATGCTCCTTTAAAGGACCTTACTTTTTCAGGAGCTCACATGTCGTTATCCGTCGGTATTCCGAATGCTGCAGGCATCACAATCGGTGGCAAATCAGCCGCTACCATCCGAGCGTTGAACGAAGCTACAGCGGAGGCGGCAGATAAAGCGCTGGGTGTCAGCAAGGACGACGGCAAGCAAGTCAAGACAAGCGCCGTGGGCCTGGCATCGGGTGCAGATGCGCAGGAAGTCCCGGACAACACCAGTGTGACGGTGAAAATGCTGCTCAAGCGCATGCAAGAGCTGCAACAGCAACTGCGCGAGGAGCAGCAACAATTGGCGGCAGCCCAGGCGGCTTCTTATCCAACGCCGGAAGCCAAGACCACTGCGGTCATGGGTGTTCAGGGCCAAATAGCCGAAACCAACGGCGCTTTGATGGAGGTATCCGCCGCCTTGGTCAAGGAGATGTCCAAGGGCTCCGGTAGCGGGTCGGTGGTCAACACCTCGGCCTGATGTGATTGCCCGGTTTTTGCCAACCAGTACAAAAAATTGGTCGTTTCTGCTCGTTGACAAATCCCTGCAGGGTTCGCATAGTTCGGTCTACGCAAACGTTTGCGCGGCGTTCCCGATGACTTGATTCATCGGCGACGCCCTGAAGCTACGCCAGCGCAAGCGTTGCTCACAATAATCATAAGATCGGAGTGAACCCATGAAGCTGCCATTCGCTGGACGTCTTCTCGCTGTCGCTATGCTGGCTGCCGCATCCGCCGCTTTGCCCCTCTCTTCGGCTTTCGCCGACACCCCCGAAAAACCTAAAGTTGCCCTGGTCATGAAATCCCTGGCCAACGAATTCTTCCTGACCATGGAAGACGGCGCCAAGGCCTACCAGAAAGAACACTCCGCCGATTTTGACCTGATCTCCAACGGCATCAAGGACGAAACGGACACAAGTAACCAGATTCGCATCGTCGAGCAGATGATTGTGAACAAGGTCAATGCTCTGGTCATCGCGCCAGCAGACTCCAAGGCTATGGTCCCGGTGCTCAAGAAAGCCGTCGATGCCGGTATTACCGTGATCAACATCGACAACCAACTTGATCCGGCCGTCGTCAAAAGCAAGAACATCACCATACCGTTCGTAGGCCCGGACAACCGCAAAGGTGCGCGTCTGGTGGGCGATTACCTGGCCAAGCAACTGAAGGCCGGTGACGAAGTTGGCATCATCGAAGGCGTGTCCACCACCACCAACGCCCAAGCCCGCACCGCAGGCTTCAAGGATGCGATGGAAGCGGCCAATATCAAGGTTGTCTCGTTGCAGTCCGGCCAATGGGAAATGGACGGTGGTAACAAAGTCGCCGCTGCAATCCTCAGTGAATACCCGAACATCAAAGCCCTGCTGGCCGGTAACGACAACATGGCCCTCGGCGCCGTTTCCGCCGTCCGTGCAGCGGGCAAGGCTGGCAAGGTTCAGGTAGTCGGTTACGACAACATCAACGCCATCAAGCCGATGCTCAAGGACGGCCGCGTCCTGGCGACCGCTGACCAGTTTGCTGCCAAGCAAGCCGTGTTCGGCATCGAGACTGCGCTGAAAATCATCAAGGGCGAGAAAATCGACAGCGGCACCAACGGTGTGATCGAAACTCCGGTAGAGCTGGTTACCAAGTAGTCCTTCTGGCGACACAACGGTGCTCGCCCGTCCGGGCGAGCGCATGGAGAGTTTTTTATGTCAGTTTGCGCCCCGAACGCTGTCCTCTCGGTCAGCGGTATCGGTAAGACCTATGCCCAACCGGTCCTGACCGGCATCGACCTGACGCTGATGCGCGGTGAAGTGCTGGCGCTGACCGGTGAGAACGGCGCCGGCAAAAGCACCTTGTCGAAGATCATCGGCGGGCTGGTCACGCCGACCACCGGCCAGATGCAATTCCAGGGTCAGGAATACCGCCCCGGCAGCCGCACCCAGGCCGAAGACCTGGGCATTCGAATGGTCATGCAAGAACTCAATCTGTTGCCGACGCTGTCGGTGGCGGAAAACCTGTTTCTCGATAACCTGCCCAGCAGCGGTGGCTGGATCAGTCGCAAGCAACTGCGCAAGGCTGCGATCGAGGCCATGGCCCAAGTCGGTCTCGACGCGATCGACCCGGACACCCTGGTCGGCGAGCTGGGCATCGGTCATCAGCAAATGGTCGAGATCGCCCGTAACCTGATCGGCGACTGCCATGTGCTGATCCTCGACGAACCGACCGCGATGCTGACGGCTCGTGAAGTCGAGATGCTGTTCGAACAGATCACTCGCCTGCAAGCCCGCGGCGTGTCGATCATCTACATCTCCCACCGCCTCGAAGAACTGGCGCGAGTGGCACAGCGCATTGCCGTGCTGCGTGACGGCAACCTGGTCTGCGTCGAGCCGATGGCCAATTACAACAGCGAGCAACTGGTCACCCTGATGGTGGGCCGTGAGTTGGGCGAACACATGGACTTGGGGCCGCGCAACATCGGCGCGCCGGCGCTGACGGTCAAAGGGCTGACCCGCTCCGACAAGGTTCGCGATGTGTCTTTCGAAGTGCGCGCCGGTGAGATCTACGGCATTTCCGGGTTGATCGGGGCAGGGCGCACCGAGTTGCTGCGCCTGATCTTTGGCGCCGATACCGCGGACAGCGGCACGGTCGCGCTGGGTTCTCCGGCTAAAGTCGTCAGCATCCGTTCGCCGGCTGATGCGGTCGGTCACGGCATCGCCCTGATCACCGAGGACCGCAAGGGCGAAGGCCTGCTACTGACCCAATCGATCAGCGCCAACATTGCCTTGGGCAACATGCCGGTGATTTCCAGCGCGGGCGTCGTCAATAACGGTGACGAGATGGCACTGGCCCAACGTCAAATCGACGCGATGCGCATCCGCAGTTCAAGTCCAACACAACTGGTGTCCGAGTTGTCCGGTGGCAACCAGCAGAAAGTCGTGATCGGCCGTTGGCTGGAGCGCGATTGTTCGGTGATGTTGTTCGATGAGCCGACTCGCGGTATCGACGTCGGCGCCAAGTTCGACATCTATGCCTTGCTGGGTGAATTGACTCGCCAGGGCAAAGCGTTGGTGGTGGTGTCCAGTGACCTGCGCGAGCTGATGCTGATCTGCGACCGGATCGGCGTGTTGTCTGCGGGGCGCCTGATCGATACCTTCGAGCGCGACAGCTGGACCCAGGATGATTTGCTTGCCGCCGCTTTTGCCGGCTACCAAAAACGTGATGCGTTGCTCAACGAAGCAGCGCCTAGGGATCTTCCATGAAAACTGCAGCATCTGCCGGTAAACGTAGTGGCAATTTTTACGGGCTAGGCACCTACCTGGGCCTGGCCGGTGCCTTGCTGGCGATGGTCGCGCTGTTCTCGGCCCTGAGCAGCCATTTTCTGTCGTATGACACCTTCAGTACCCTGGCCAACCAGATCCCCGACTTGATGGTATTGGCGGTCGGCATGACGTTCGTGTTGATCATCGGCGGTATCGATCTGTCGGTCGGTTCAGTGCTGGCGCTCGCAGCTTCAGCGGTCAGCGTGGCGATTCTCGGCTGGGGCTGGAGCGTCTTGCCCGCAGCGTTGCTCGGTATGGCGGTTGCGGCACTGGCCGGGACCATCACCGGTTCGATCACCGTGGCCTGGCGAATCCCGTCGTTCATCGTGTCCTTGGGCGTGCTGGAAATGGCCCGTGGTCTGGCGTACCAGATGACCGGCTCGCGCACGGCTTACATCGGTGATGCCTTTGCCTGGCTGTCCAACCCGATTACCTTCGGTATTTCGCCGTCGTTCATCATTGCCTTTGTGATCATCATCGTCGCCCAGGCTGTGTTGACCCGGACTGTGTTCGGTCGTTACCTGATCGGCATTGGCACCAACGAAGAGGCCGTGCGTCTGGCCGGGATCAATCCAAAACCCTATAAGATTCTGGTGTTCAGCCTGATGGGCTTGCTCGCCGGTATCGCCGCGCTGTTTCAGATTTCCCGTCTGGAAGCGGCGGACCCGAATGCCGGCTCCGGCCTGGAGCTGCAAGTGATCGCCGCTGTGGTGATCGGCGGCACCAGCCTGATGGGCGGCCGCGGTTCGGTCATCAGCACGTTCTTCGGTGTATTGATCATCTCGGTATTGGCGGCGGGCCTGGCGCAGATTGGTGCGACCGAACCGACCAAACGCATCATCACCGGTGCGGTTATCGTGGTGGCGGTGGTGCTTGATACTTATCGCAGTCAGCGCGCAAGCCGGCGGACTTGATTCATGGCAACGATCAAGGATGTGGCGGCACTTGCAGGGATTTCCTACACCACGGTGTCCCACGTGGTGAACAAGACGCGGCCGGTCAGTGAAGAAGTGCGGGTGAAAGTCGAGGCGGCGATCAAAAGCCTCGACTACGTCCCCAGCGCCGTCGCGCGTTCGTTAAAAGCGAAAACCACGGCGACCATCGGTTTGCTGGTGCCCAACAGCCTCAACCCGTACTTCGCCGAACTGGCCCGGGGCATCGAGGATTACTGCGAGCGTAACGGCTACTGCGTAATCCTCTGCAACTCCGACGATAACCCGGACAAGCAGCGCAGCTACCTGCGGGTGCTGCTGGAAAAACGCATCGACGGCTTGATCGTGGCCTCGGCCGGTGGCGATGCCGTGCTCGCTGAAGGTCTGGCGGGCGTGCGCACGCCGATGGTGATTGTCGACCGTGGCCTGGAAGGTGTGAATGCCGACCTGGTGCGCATCGACCACGAATACGGCGCCTACCTGGCGACCCGGCATCTACTGGAGTTGGGGCATCGGGACATCGCCACAATCGGCGGGCCGGCGGACACCAGTGTGGCGCAAATGCGTCTGGCCGGTTACTGCCGGGCGTTGAAAGAGGC
>Ga0105857_1000063_pt1 | contig 42252 bp, 35 predicted proteins | sample OrgsoiDNA_201061_FD_89682 | JGI IMG/M metagenome (GOLD analysis project Ga0105857, IMG submission 89682) | Permafrost soil microbial communities from the Arctic, to analyse light accelerated degradation of dissolved organic matter (DOM) -... | ecosystem: Environmental > Terrestrial > Soil >...
CTGTGCGCAGTTGCTCTTCCTTGAAGCGGAAAACCCGGACAAGGACATCCATCTTTATATCAACTCGCCGGGCGGTTCGGTGACGGCGGGCATGTCGATCTACGACACCATGCAGTTCATCAAGCCGAACGTGTCGACTACCTGCATTGGTCAGGCGTGCAGCATGGGGGCATTCCTGCTGACGGCGGGTGCTCCAGGCAAGCGTTTCTGCCTGCCGAACTCGCGTGTGATGATTCACCAGCCATTGGGCGGTTTCCAGGGCCAGGCGTCGGATATCGAAATCCATGCCAAGGAAATCCTCTTCATTCGTGAGCGTCTCAACACGCTGATGGCCAAGCATAGCGGGCACACTCTTGAAGAAATCGAGCGTGACACCAACCGCGATAACTTCATGAGTGCAGAAGCTGCGCGTGAGTATGGGTTGATCGATGAAGTGATCAGCCAGCGCCCCGCTTAAAATAAGCAGCTCAAAATAGGCTAGGTCGGCTGCTCCGATCACCAGCGGGCTTGAAAAAGCCCGCAATAGCCTTCATCTTGTGTTGCAAGCCTATCGGATTTGGATCGAACGAATGACTGACACCCGCAACGGCGAGGACAACGGCAAGCTGCTCTATTGCTCCTTCTGTGGCAAAAGCCAGCATGAAGTGCGTAAGTTGATTGCCGGCCCCTCGGTCTTTATTTGCGACGAGTGCGTCGACCTGTGCAACGACATCATCCGTGAGGAGGTGCAGGAAGCCCAGGCCGAGAGCAGCGCGCATAAATTGCCTTCGCCTAAAGAAATCAGCGGCATCCTTGATCAGTATGTAATTGGTCAGGAACGTGCGAAGAAGGTTCTGGCCGTAGCGGTGTACAACCACTACAAGCGCCTGAACCAGCGTGACAAAAAGAATGACGACGTCGAACTTGGCAAAAGCAACATCTTGCTGATCGGCCCGACAGGCTCGGGTAAAACCCTGCTTGCCGAAACACTGGCTCGTTTGCTGAACGTTCCGTTCACCATCGCCGACGCAACCACCCTCACCGAGGCGGGTTATGTAGGTGAAGATGTCGAGAACATCATTCAGAAGCTGCTGCAGAAGTGCGATTACGACGTAGAAAAAGCCCAGATGGGCATTGTCTACATCGATGAGATCGACAAGATCTCGCGTAAGTCTGACAACCCGTCGATCACCCGGGATGTTTCCGGTGAAGGCGTGCAGCAAGCCTTGCTCAAGTTGATCGAAGGCACGGTCGCTTCCGTTCCGCCACAAGGTGGTCGCAAGCATCCGCAGCAGGAATTCCTGCAGGTCGACACCCGTAACATCCTGTTCATCTGCGGTGGTGCGTTCTCCGGTTTGGAGAAAGTCATTCAAAACCGTTCCACCAAGGGTGGCATCGGTTTCAACGCAGAAGTGCGCAGCAAGGAAGAAGGCAAGAAAGTCGGTGAATCCCTGCGTGAAGTCGAGCCTGACGATTTGGTCAAGTTTGGTCTGATCCCGGAATTCGTCGGTCGTCTGCCAGTACTTGCCACGCTGGACGAGCTTGATGAGGCTGCTTTGATGCAGATCCTTACCGAGCCGAAAAATGCTCTGACCAAGCAGTACGCCAAGTTGTTCGAGATGGAAGGCGTGGACCTGGAGTTCCGGGCCGACGCACTGAAATCGGTCGCCAAACGTGCCCTGGAACGCAAGACCGGTGCCCGTGGACTGCGTTCGATTCTCGAAGGTGTATTGCTCGACACTATGTATGAAATCCCCTCGCAGTCCGAGGTGAGTAAAGTAGTGATCGATGAAAGCGTTATCGAAGGCAAGTCCAAGCCACTGTATATCTACGAAAACAGTGAGCCGACTGCCAAGGCTGCGCCAGACGCTTAAGCGTCGCGCTGCTGGAATAAAGGAGGGGCCTTCGGGCCCCTTTTCTTTTAAAGCGTTTTAACACCCTCTTTGCGCTTGTTTTTTTTGAAAGCAGCCCCCATCTTGGTTTCAAGCTTACTTCCATCTGTTTACGGCCTTATGGCCGCCGTAGAGGCGAAATCATGAAGACAACCATCGAATTGCCTCTCCTGCCATTGCGTGATGTTGTGGTTTATCCGCACATGGTTATCCCGCTGTTCGTGGGGCGCGAGAAATCCATCGAAGCCCTCGAGGCTGCGATGACGGGCGACAAGCAGATCCTTCTGCTGGCTCAGAGAAACCCTGCTGACGACGATCCCGGTGAAGAAGCACTTTATCGCGTAGGTACCATCGCGACCGTTCTGCAACTGCTCAAGCTGCCTGACGGCACCGTCAAGGTTCTGGTCGAAGGTGAGCAGCGGGGCGCCGTGGAGCGCTTCAGCGAAGTGGACGGTCACTGCCGTGCCGAAGTCTCGCTGATTGACGAAGTCGACGCGCCGGAACGTGAATCGGAAGTGTTCGTTCGCAGCCTGCTGGCTCAGTTCGAACAATATGTGCAGTTGGGCAAGAAAGTCCCGGCTGAAGTCCTGTCCTCGCTCAATAGCATCGACGAGCCAGGCCGCCTGGTTGACACCATGGCCGCGCACATGGCCCTGAAGATCGAGCAGAAGCAGGAAATCCTCGAAATTATCGATTTGTCGGCCCGGGTCGAGCACGTTCTGGCGTTGCTGGATGCCGAGATCGATCTGCTGCAAGTCGAAAAACGTATTCGCGGTCGCGTCAAAAAACAGATGGAGCGCAGTCAGCGCGAGTACTACCTGAATGAGCAGATGAAGGCCATTCAGAAAGAGCTCGGCGACAGCGAGGAAGGCCACAACGAAATCGAAGAGCTGAAAAAGCGCATCGATGCCGCTGGCCTGCCCAAAGATGCCTTGGCCAAGGCCCAGGGCGAACTGAACAAGCTGAAACAAATGTCGCCAATGTCTGCGGAAGCGACAGTGGTGCGTTCGTACATCGACTGGCTGGTTCAGGTGCCGTGGAAGGCTCAGAGCAAGGTGCGTCTGGACCTTGCCCGTGCAGAAGACATTCTCGACGCCGACCACTACGGTCTGGACGAAGTCAAAGAACGCATCCTCGAATACCTCGCCGTGCAAAAGCGCGTGAAGAAAATTCGTGGTCCGGTGTTGTGCCTGGTCGGTCCTCCAGGGGTTGGTAAAACCTCCTTGGCGGAGTCGATTGCTCACGCCACTAACCGCAAATTCGTCCGTATGGCCCTCGGTGGTGTGCGTGATGAAGCGGAAATTCGTGGTCATCGCCGTACTTACATCGGTTCGATGCCAGGAAGATTGATTCAAAAGATGACAAAGGTGGGGGTTCGCAACCCGCTGTTCCTGCTCGATGAAATCGACAAAATGGGCAGCGACATGCGCGGTGACCCGGCGTCGGCGTTGCTGGAAGTGCTCGACCCTGAGCAGAACCACAATTTCAACGATCACTATCTGGAAGTCGACTACGACCTGTCCGATGTGATGTTCCTTTGCACCTCCAACTCCATGAACATTCCACCGGCGCTGCTGGACCGGATGGAAGTGATTCGTCTGCCGGGTTACACCGAAGACGAGAAGATCAACATCGCCGTCAAATACCTCTCGCCCAAGCAGATTGCTGCCAACGGCTTGAAGAAAGGCGAGCTGGAATTCGAAGCCGAAGCGATCCGCGACATCATCCGCTATTACACTCGCGAAGCCGGTGTACGGGGGCTTGAGCGCCAGATTGCCAAGGTTTGCCGCAAGACGGTCAAAGAGCATGCTATGGAGAAACGCTTCTCGGTGAAAGTCACCGCCGAGAAGCTAGAACACTTCCTGGGTGTGCGTAAATTCCGCTACGGCCTGGCTGAATCCCAGGATCAGATCGGTCAAGTGACCGGCCTGGCGTGGACTCAGGTGGGTGGCGAATTGCTGACCATCGAGGCTGCCGTCGTACCGGGTAAAGGCCAGTTGATCAAGACCGGTTCGCTGGGTGATGTGATGGTCGAATCGATCACCGCAGCCCTGACTGTTGTCCGCAGCCGTGCCAAGAGCCTGGGGATCCCCCTGGACTTCCACGAGAAGCGCGACACGCACATCCATATGCCGGAAGGGGCGACCCCGAAGGACGGCCCTAGCGCTGGTGTAGGCATGTGCACGGCCCTGGTGTCAGCATTGACCGGGATTCCTGTACGCGCAGACGTCGCCATGACCGGCGAAATCACCTTGCGTGGCCAGGTATTGGCGATCGGCGGTTTGAAAGAAAAACTGCTCGCTGCACACCGTGGCGGGATCAAGACGGTGATCATTCCTGAAGAGAACGTACGCGATCTGAAGGAAATTCCTGACAATATCAAGCAAGATCTACAGATTAAACCGGTTAAATGGATTGACGAGGTCCTGCAAATTGCGCTGCAATACGCGCCGGAGCCCTTACCGGATGTGGCTCCTGAGATAGTTGCAAAGGATGAAAAACGCGAGTCTGACTCTAAGGAAAGAATTAGCACGCATTAGTACGCATTTGCCTGGGGGGCTTCCTTGACAGCTTTTTAGAGCCCTTGTTATAAAGCGGCTCTTAAGTGTCTGTAGGCCATTCAGCACTCGTTTTTGCTTTCACCAAAAAACTTAGAATCATACTCAAAATAGATATAAGGGGACTTAGAGTGAACAAGTCGGAACTGATTGATGCTATCGCTGCATCCGCTGATATCCCGAAAGCTGCTGCTGGCCGTGCGCTGGACGCTGTAATCGAATCCGTCACTGGCGCTCTCAAGGCTGGCGACTCTGTTGTTCTGGTTGGTTTCGGTACTTTCTCCGTAACTGATCGTCCAGCTCGCATTGGTCGTAACCCACAGACCGGTAAGACGCTGGAAATCGCAGCTGCTAAAAAACCAGGTTTCAAAGCCGGTAAAGCACTGAAAGAAGCTGTCAACTAAGTTCGATTCAGGTTTTTGCCTATCCGGGTCGGGGTCATGCCTGACCTGGCAGCGGAGCGGTAGTCCAGTCAGCATATCGCTGATCTGAGACACCGAGGGTCGCATGTTCGAGCCCTCGGTCCGCTCCGTCAGTTACGAGAAGGCGCATCCTCGGATGCGCCTTTCTTCTATCCGGATTCTACCCACGCTCCACGGTTGCCTAACTTTGAAGTTCAACCGTTTCTGGGGGACGCATGCTGCAGAATATCAGGGACAATTCACAAGGCTGGATTGCCAAGACCATTATCGGGGTCATCGTTGCACTGATGGCTTTGACCGGTTTCGACGCCATTTTCAAGGCCACGACGCACAGCAATGATGCGGCCAAGGTCAACGGCGAAGAGATCAGCCAGAACGAGCTGAGCCAGGCTGTCGACATGCAACGCCGTCAGCTGATGCAACAGCTGGGTAAGGATTTCGACGCTTCCTTGCTCGACGAAAAAATGCTGCGCGAATCGGCCCTCAAAGGCCTGATCGATCGCAAACTGCTGCTGCAAGGCGCAGAGAAATCGAAATTCGCTTTCTCCGAAGCTGCTTTGGACCAAGTGATCCTGCAGACGCCTGAATTCCAGGCTGACGGCAAGTTCAGTTCTGAGCGTTTTGACCAGGTTATTCGTCAGTTGGGCTACAGCCGCATGCAATTCCGCCAGATGCTGGCTCAGGAAATGCTGATCGGTCAGCTGCGCGCTGGCCTGGCGGGTAGTGGTTTTGTCACCGACGCACAGGTTCTGGCCTTCGCCCGTCTGGAAAAACAGACTCGCGATTTCGCTTCCTTGAACATCAAGGTTGACCCGGCAGCTGTGAAGCTGACCGACGATGAGGTCAAGGCTTACTACGACGAGCACGCCAAGGAATTCATGACGCCGGATCAGGTGGTCATCGATTACCTGGAGTTGAAGAAGGCTTCCTTCTTCGACGAAATCAGCGTTAAAGACGAAGACCTGCAAGCGGCCTATCAGAAAGAAACCGCCAACCTGGCCGAACAACGCCGGGCTGCGCACATTCTGATCGAAGTGAACGACAAGGTCACCGAGGCGCAAGCCAAGGCCAAGATCGAAGAAGTTCAGGCGCGTCTGGCCAAAGGCGAGAAATTCGAGGCTCTGGCCAAGGAATTCTCCCAGGATCCGGGTTCGGCGAACAACGGTGGTGACCTCGGTTACGCCGGTCCTGGTGTCTACGATCCAGCGTTCGAAAAAGCCCTGTACTCGTTGACCAAGGATCAAGTATCCCAGCCAATTCGTACCGACTTCGGTTTCCACCTGATCAAGCTGTTGGGTGTTGAAGCGCCGGAAGTTCCAACGTTTGCCAGCCTCAAAGGCAAGCTGACCCGCGAGCTGAAAACCCAGCAGGTCGAGCAGCGTTTCGTTGAGGCGAGCAAGCAACTGGAAGACTCCGCGTTCGAAGCTTCTGACCTGGCCCAGCCAGCGCAGGACCTGAAACTGACCGTTCACACTTCCGCACCGTTCGGTCGTGAAGGTGGCGAAGGTGTTGCGGCCAACCGTGCCGTAGTCACTGCAGCGTTCAGTCAAGAAGTACTGGATGAAGGTGCCAACAGCACCGCCATCGAACTGGACCCGGAAACCGTGATCGTGCTGCATGCCAAAGAGCACTTGAAGCCTTCGCAGTTGCCACTGGAAAGCGTGGCTGCCAGCATCCGCACGCAATTGGCCAAGGAGCACGCCAGTGCTGCCGCCAAGACCAAGGCTGATGAGCTGATCGCCAGCCTGCGCGATGGCAAGACACCGCTGGACAAGGCGATCGACGGCCAGAACTGGAAAGTCACCGCAGCAGCCACTCGTGCGCAGGAAGGGGTTGACCCAACCGTGCTGCAAGCGCTGTTCCGCATGCCTAAGCCAGCCGCCAAGGACAAGCCGACGTTCAGCAGCGTGACCCTGGCCGATGGTAGCCTGGTGATCGTGCGTCTTAACGGCGTGAACGAAGCCACAGCGCCGACCGATGAAGAGAAGGCTCAATACCGTCGCTTCCTCGCTTCGCGTGTTGGCCAGCAAGACTTTGCGGCCTACCGCAAGCAGTTGGAAAGCGAAGCTGACATCAAGCGTTACTGATGGCTGACTGAGTTTTGCGCGACACAAGGACCCCGGCCGAAAGGCTGGGGTTTTTTGTGGGTGAAGCAAAAGATCGCAGCCTTCGGCGGCACCCACAGACGCGTAGGAGCTGCCGAAGGCTGCGATCTTTTGATTTTTTCCCCTGTCCATCGGGAATCCACAACCCCGCGCGACTTTTCCTGCATATAACGGTCAACACACCTGTAACCGTTTTAAGACACTAATCGATGCGCACCTAAGCATCGTTCTGTAGCACAATACGCCCCGGACCGTTTCCCCTCAGGATGTTCAATGTTTAAGTCAATTCCCATGCGTGTCGTCGGGCTGGCGCTGGTGCTAGCCGCTGCTGCCGGTTGTTCGTCGAAAAAAGCCGCCATCTATGAGCATGAGAACTTCGACGACTCCGGAACGTTTTCACGCAACTACCCGGTGAGCGATGCACAGACCTGCGAAGCCGCTCGTCGCGCCTTGCTCAGCCAGGGCTATATCATCACCAGCAGCGATCCGAAACTGGTCAGCGGGCACAAGAGCTTCCAGCAGACTGGCGAGACCCACATGGAGATCAGCTTCAGTGTGGTCTGTGCCGATGACGGCACCGAGGGGCACCACGCGACCATGTTCGCCAACGCCTTGCAGGACCGCTACGCGCTGAAGAAGACCAACAACTCTGCCAGCCTCGGTGTAGGCGTGTTGGGCTCGGTGTCGATGCCGATCGGCTCCTCCGATGATTCGATGGTCAAGGTCGCCAGCGAAACCGTGTCCTCGGCCAAGTTCTACGAGCGTTTCTTTACTCTGGTGGAGTTGTTCCTGCCGCCGGAAGCGAAGAAAGCGGCGCACATCGTCGAGAAGCCTAAAACTGACCTGGGCGTACCTGAACCCAAGGCAGTACCCGCAGCACTGGCGCCAACGCCAACCGCGGCACCTGCCGCAGAACCTGTAGTGGTTCCGGTCGCCGCTCCGGTAGTCGCGCCCGCCGTTATCGAGGTTGCTCCTGTTGCTTCGGAGCCGGTCGCACCGCCGCCGGAAGCTGCGCCAATCACCCCGGCTCAAACGTCTGAGCCAGCCCCAAGCACCGAGACCATCACTCCACCGGTGCACCCGGACAACATGCCGGCGCCAAGCGAGCCAATCCCGGCCATGCCGTCCTCCGGCCAGTAAGCGACCCAGGCGTTACGGGAGCGTGTGCAGACGGCACGTATCCCGTAACCGCCATCAAGATTGACCGACGTCAAACCAGGCCGTTGTCCTACGGACTGTATCGAAAAAATCCTGTGATAAATTCCTGACCACCTGCTACGTTTTATCAAGTAGCGGTTGAGCGTCGTGCCGGCGTCATTTTTCTTTCACGTGGGCACTTTATGCTCAAGGCGCTGGTCATTTGATCAGGTATTTCAATGAGCGATGGGGGACACCGCGATGGACGATTATCAAGAAGAGTTGCTCGAGTATCAGGCGTTTGAACTGGATCCGCTGGAACCGGCTGAAGACGCTACCGAGCTGTAAGGCTTTACGCGGATTGGCGATGACTGCGGCGAAATTCGCCGGGTGTCTGGCCGTTCCAGCGTTTGAAGGCCCGTTGAAAGGCTTCGGCTGAGGCAAAGCCGAGCAGATAAGCGATTTCCCCGAACGCCAGTTCGGTATCGCGGATGTAGGTCATGGCCAGGTCGCGGCGCGTGTCGTTGAGAATTGCACGAAACTGCGTGCCTTCCTCGGCGAGTTTGCGACGCAAGGTCCAGGTGGGTAGCTTCAGGCGTGCCGCCACTTCTTCCAGGTCGGGTTCCCGGCCACCGTTGAGCAACGGCCCCAGTAACTGAGTGATGCGTTCACGCAGGCTACGGGTGCGTGTCAGTTGCTCCAGTTCCCGTTCACATAATTGCAGCAGGTGCCGCCAGGTGCTCGGGCAATGTTGCGGGTTGCGCTGGGCGAGGCTGGCCAGGCTCAGACGCAATTGATTGTGTTCGGCGCCGAACTGGATCGGGCAATCAAACACGTTGTAGGCTTCTCTATACTGCGTTTCTTCGAATTCGATCTCGATGCGTTCGGCCCGCAGCGGGGCAGGGCTTACGCTGGACAATTGCTGCAACCAGCCTGCGATGATCGAGTCCACCACGAAGCGGTTGTAGGCGTTGTAAGGGCTGATGGAATAGAACCGCAGCCATGCGCCCCGGGCGTCTTCGTGGAAACTCGACTGGCCGCGATAGTTGGACCCGTACAAGGCTTCGAAGCGAATCAGGCAACGCGCCGCTTCCCGCACCGTCGGGGCCTGGGCGGCGGTGACACCGGCCAGGCCGGCCTGACTCAAGCGACTGAGTTGACCCATGCGCAAGCCCAGCGCCGGGTCACCGGTCAGTTGAATCGCCCCGTGGCCCAGGCGCATATAGCGCGGGATAGAGAGCCGGGCGCCTGCTTCGCTCAAGCGAGCGGCGTCGAGGCCGTACTGGTCGAGCAATGGCTGAGGGTCAGCGCCATGGCTGCGCACAGCGTCGGCCAGGCTATGAACAAAGCCCACCGACAGATCCCCGAGGCGCATCGGCAGCGGTTTCATCGTTTATAACCAGAGGTTCAACAGGCGCGCACCCCGGACATTGCTGTCGGCGGAGTGCTGGCCGTTGGCGCTGAGAAAGCTCTGACCGGCGCTGCCCTTGTCCCAGAACTGCCCGCGCAGGAACACGCTGATGCCGGCGATGGCCTGGCTGCTGGGTGGTTGGGCGATCAGGGTCAGGCGATGCCAGGCCTGGCCTTCGCTGAGTTCGCCGGCCTTGAGGCTGACGGAGCTTGGCGTCGACAGGCCCTTGTAACCGCGCCACGGCTTGTCCCAGGTTCCGTGGCCGACGATGTACGCCGGGACCGCCACCAGTTGCGCGCCTTGTTCGTCGAGTTTGCGGTAGTTGTCCGGGTACCAACTGTCGCTGCCGATCAAGATGCCCAGGCGTCCGGCCGGGGTATCAACAACGTTGACCGTATGGTCGGTGTTGGCGGCGAGGGTGTCCTGTTCATCGAAGATCGGGTGCATCTGCCGCTGCGGCTGGCCGATCGGCAAACCGTCGCGACCGAACACCACACTGCTGTTGAACAGTGCGCCGTGGCCGATTTTCAACGTGCCATCGATAACGCTGGGCTCTGGCAGCACGATGGAGCCGGCTACCAACGTCACGTGGAATTCTTTCGCCAAACCACCAAACAGAGCCTGGTAATCCTTGGCCATGCTTTTGGCTTTCATGCGCAGGTGAGCATCATCGAGACGGCTGGCGCCCTTGGCGCTAATCAGGGCGCGGACGAACTGCAATGGATTGCTCGCCGCCAGCCAGTTCATCGCTTCCTGGAGCGTGCTGGCCTGGTACAGCTCATCTTTCTCGCCGCTGACCATCAGCCAGGTGCCGACATGTTCCGGCAGCACGACGATGGTTTTTTCATTCAGCAGGCCCTGGTCCTGGGCTTTTTGCAGATAGGCCGCGAGCTTGCGGTGCAGGCGCTCGGGGCTTTGGTAGTCGGTGGGGAACAGCTCGGGCTGGATACCCAGCAGGTTGCCGCGATCGGCCGGTGTGCCTTGATCGACCGCCAGATTGATTCGCAGGTCCGACAGGTAATGACCCGCCGGACGGTCCGCGGCCCACATGGCGTAGGTCGTGAGGGCGGCGATCAACGCCATGGAAAAGGTCAGGTACAGAAGTTTACGCATGGGAAAGCAGTCAACGGCCGTGTGCGGGATTCGTCGACTAGGGTAGGGCCCACGCCGACGCTTGCCAAGGGGCGCTGCACATTTGGATCAATAAGTTGTCAGTTACGGTCATTGAGAGACGGCGGCGCGACTCTTAGTCTGTCCAACATGACTGACGGGGGCCGAAGAGCTCCTGCACTTTTTCCGTGATCGCTCGATGTGGAGTTACCGATGGCCGCCGCTCATTACCCGCACCTGTTGGCCCCGCTGGACCTGGGTTTTACCACGCTGCGCAACCGCACCCTGATGGGCTCGATGCACACCGGGCTTGAGGAAAAGCCCGGTGGCTTCGAGCGCATGGCGGCGTATTTTGCCGAGCGTGCCCGAGGCGGCGTTGGCCTGATGGTCACGGGCGGTATTGGCCCGAACGATGAGGGCGGCGTTTACTCCGGCGCGGCCAAACTGACCACCGAGGAAGAAGCCCTCAAGCACCAGATCGTCACCCGCGCGGTGCATGAGGCGGGTGGCAAGATCTGCATGCAGATCCTCCACGCCGGTCGTTATGCCTACAGCCCAAAGCAAGTCGCACCAAGTGCGATCCAGGCGCCAATCAACCCGTTCAAGCCCAAAGAGCTGGACGAGGAAGGCATCGAGAAGCAGATCAGCGATTTCGTCACCTGCTCGGTGCTGGCACAAACCGCCGAGTACGACGGCGTCGAGATCATGGGTTCCGAAGGTTATTTCATTAACCAGTTCCTCGCGGCCCACACCAACCACCGCACCGACCGTTGGGGTGGCAGCTACGAAAACCGCATGCGCCTGCCGGTAGAAATCGTCCGCCGCGTACGCGAAGCAGTCGGTCCGAACTTCATCATCATCTACCGCCTGTCGATGCTCGACCTGGTGGAAGGTGGCAGCAGTTGGGAAGAAATCGTCACGCTAGCCAAAGCCATCGAGCAGGCCGGCGCGACCATCATCAACACTGGCATTGGCTGGCACGAAGCGCGGATTCCGACCATCGCCACCAAAGTGCCGCGAGCGGCGTTCAGCAAGGTCACGGCCAAGCTTCGTGGCTCGGTGAGCATTCCGCTGATCACCACCAACCGTATCAACACCCCGGAAATCGCCGAGCAGATTCTGGCCGAAGGCGATGCCGACATGGTGTCCATGGCGCGGCCGTTCCTCGCGGACCCGGACTTCGTCAACAAGGCTGCCGCTGGCCGCGCCGATGAAATCAATACCTGCATCGGCTGCAACCAGGCCTGCCTGGACCACACCTTCGGCGGCAAGTTGACCAGTTGCCTGGTTAACCCGCGGGCCTGCCATGAAACCGAGCTCAATTACCTGCCGGTGCAGCAGATCAAGAAAATCGCCGTGGTCGGTGCCGGCCCTGCGGGTCTGTCCGCTGCAACCGTGGCTGCGGAGCGTGGCCATCAGGTGACGTTGTTTGATTCGGCCAGCGAAATCGGTGGTCAGTTCAACATCGCCAAGCGCGTGCCGGGCAAGGAAGAGTTCTTCGAAACCCTTCGCTACTTCAACCGCAAGTTGCAGACCACCAATGTTGAGGTGTGCCTGAACACCCGCGTGGACGTGGCGCAATTGGTGGCCGGCGGTTACGACGAGATCATCCTTGCCACTGGCATCGCGCCGCGTACCCCGGCAATTCCCGGCGTCGACAACGCCAAGGTGTTGAGCTACCTGGACGTGATTCTTGAGCGTAAACCGGTGGGCAAGCGCGTTGCAGTGATTGGCGCCGGCGGTATTGGTTTCGACGTCTCGGAGTATTTGGTTCACGAAGGGGTTGCCACCAGCCTGGACCGTGAAGCGTTCTGGAAAGAGTGGGGTATCGATACGCATCTGGAAGCACGCGGCGGCGTGGCCGGCATCAAGGCCCAGCCTCATGCGCCGGCCCGCGAGGTGTTCCTGCTGCAACGCAAGAACTCCAAAGTCGGCGACGGCCTGGGCAAGACCACTGGCTGGATTCACCGGACCGGTTTGAAGAACAAGCAGGTACAGATGCTTAACAGCGTTGAATACCTGAAAATCGACGACGAAGGCCTGCACATCCGCATCGGCGAAACCGGCGAGCCGCAAGTGCTGCCGGTGGACAACATCGTGATCTGCGCCGGGCAGGACCCGTTGCGTGAGTTGCAGGACGGTCTGGTGGCGGCCGGGCAGAACGTGCATTTGATTGGTGGCGCGGACGTGGCGGCGGAGCTGGATGCCAAGCGGGCGATCAATCAGGGTTCGCGGTTGGCGGCTGAGTTGTAAAACATAGCCCCTGTGGCGAGGGGGCTTTCCCCCGTTGGGCTGCGAAGCGGCCCCAAAACCATGCAGTGCGGTGTGTCAGATTTACCGCGTTGAATGGATTTGCGACTGCTGCGCAGCCGAACGGGGGCAAGCCCCCTCGCCACAAGTCTGCTGCTAAGATGCCGGCTCTTAACCCAGAGCCGGCATCGATGCTTCTCCCTTCCGACACTTGGCTCCCGAAAGCCCCCCTCAACCCCCTCCAACTGGACTGGCTCACTGCAGCCGACATCCAGCTCGCCATCCTGCGCCTGGACCAAATCGACCCGCTGATCAGCGGCAACAAGTGGTTCAAGCTCATCGAACACCTCAACGCCGCAGACCAGGCTGGTGCCGACGGCATCATCAGCCTCGGCGGCGCTCACTCCAATCACCTGCACGCATTGGCTGCAGCAGGCAAACGCTTCGGCTTCAAAACCGTTGGCCTGCTGCGCGGTCATCCGCAAGACACTCCGACCGTAAAGGATCTGCAAGACTTCGGCATGCAGCTGCACTGGTTGGGTTACGCCGGTTACCGCGCGCGGCACGAGCCGGGTTTCTGGCAGCCGTGGCAGGTGCAGTACCCGACATTGCAAGCGGTGCCTGAGGGAGGCGGCGGTTTGCGCGGCGCGCGCGGCTGCATGCAGCTCAAGGATCAGGTCACTGAGCAGTTGAACGGTTTGGGCTGGAGCGACTACGACGGTTGGTGGCTGGCCTGCGGAACCGGCACCACCCTGGCCGGTTTGGTACTGGCGGAGGCGGGTGAGCGTCCGGTTTACGGCGCATTGGCGGTGCCCGACGATCATGGCGTGGCGCAGCAGGTTGAATCGATTGTGCGGGAGGGCGGATTGGCGAATCCTGCTTATGAACTGTTTGACGCTAGTCGCGGCGGATTTGCCAAGGTTGATCCGTTGTTGCTGGAGTTCATCGAACAGGCCGAGCAGGCCAGCCGTATTCCTTTGGAGCCGTTGTACACCGGCAAGGCGCTATTAGCGCTCAAGCAGCAGGTTGAAGCCGGAAGATTTACCCGGGGAACGCGGCTCATCTTCATCCACACCGGCGGCTTGCAGGGCCGCCGCGGCTTCAACTGACACCGCAGGACCATGTGGGAGCGGGCTTGCTCGCGAAGGCAGTGTGTCAGCTGACATCAATTTTGAGTGTCAGTCCGCTTTCGCGAGCAAGCCCGCTCCCACAGGGCTTTTGTTGAGTTCAGGTATTGCGCGTCGCCCGCTTAGGCATCATCCGCAACAACGTGTTATCGCCCACCACATAGTGGTGATACAGCCCGGCCACGGCGTGCAGGCCGATCAGCCAATAACCGATAGTGCCGCCGAGTTCATGCCAGCCCTGGATCTGCTTGGCCAGCGCCTTGTCTTCGTGGACCAGCAACGGCAGGTCGAAGCCGTAGAACATCACCTGATTGCCCTTGGCGCTGGTCACCAGCCAGCCGAGGATCGGCATGGCGATCATGAACAGGTACAGCGCCCAATGCATCACCTTGGCCAGTGTGGTCTGCCAATGGGGGGAAGCCGGGAAGATTTGCGGCGCCGGGCCCAGGCTGCGGGCGAACAAACGCAGCCAAACCAGCACAAACACCGTCAGGCCCAGTAAGTAGTGCGATTCAGTGATCAGCGTGCGGCCACCACTGCCTTTGGGAAAGATCCCGCGAAATTCGATGCACGCGTAAACCAGTATCAACAAGACCAGCATTAGCCAGTGCAAGGTGATCGATACCGTGCTGTAACGTGAGTCGGAGTTCTTCCAGGGCATACGGGGGCTCTCCACAGGTCAATGCTTAAAGTGCCGTTCTTGTGCGGCGCTGTGCTTTAACTGTAATCCTGTTTTGCCGGATTTGCCTGAGGCGATTTGCCCGTTCAACGCACTCGTTCAGCTAATTGACAACAAAAAAGCGTGTAGGAGCGAGGCTTGCCCGCGAAAGCGTCCGACCATTAAACATGGATATCGACTGGCAGGACGCCTTCGCGGGCAAGCCACGCTCCTACAGTGCATCAGTTGGTTTGCGGCATTTCGCCGTTGGCCAGACGCTTGTTGATATCGGCTATCACTTGCGGCAAATCGCCGATGGTGTCGATCATGTAATGCGGGCGTGAGCCTTCGAACATGGCGTGGATACGCTTGCGCTCGCTGGCCAGTTCCTCGCTGCCGAGGGCCTGATAACCCGCGTAGTCCAGGCCCAGCGCGTTACCGGAGCAGATCAGCGCCACGGTCCACATGCCGGCGCGGCGACCTTCAAGAATGCCCGGCACGGTATCGTCGATCTTCACGCAGGCCGCAACATCATCGATCCCCAGGGCAATCACGTTGGCCAGGGCCTGAGCCGGCCATGGACGGCCGTTCGGCACCTCGTCGGTGGCGACCACGTGATCGGCGATGTAGCCGTTGGTGGCGGCCAGTTCCACGACTTTGTCCATGACCTGTTTCGGGTAGCCGGAGCAGGAGCCGATCTTGATGCCTTGCTGGCGCAGATTGGCGATAGTTGCCAGAGCGCCGGGGATCAGCGCCGAGTGCTCGGCGATTTTTTCGATTTGCAGCGGCATGAAGCGCTTATAGATGGCGGTGACGTCATCGTCGGTCGGTGTGCGGCCGAACGCCTTGCGATAACGCTCGGCGACTTGCGGCTGATCGCACAGGGTGCGGATGTGGTCCCACTTGCCCATGCCCATCGGCCCGCGAGCTTCTTCAATGGAAACCTGAACGTCGAACTCGGCGAAGGCTTCGACAAAAATCTGGGTCGGCGCGAACGAACCGAAATCGACCACGGTGCCGGCCCAGTCGAGGATGGCGGCTTGGAGTTTGGTTGGGTTGCTGTAGTTCATGGTGATCAGAATCCTGTGGCAACTGGCTAATGAAGGGCTGCTTTTGGTGGGAGCGGGCTTGCTCGCGAAAGCGGTGTGTCAGTCGACATCAATGTTGAATGTCAGACCTCTTTCGCGAGCAAGCCCGCTCCCACAAGGGATGGCGGTGTGATTTAGATTTCGAGGACTTCCATTTCCTGCAGCACCTCGGCAATCGCCGCCACGGCCGCGTGCATCTCTGGCGGATTGACGTGGCCGATGCAGCCGACACGGAAGGTCTCGACCTGGGTCAATTTGCCCGGATACAGAATGAAACCCTTGGCCTTGACCCGTTCGTAGAATTCCTTGAACTGGTAGCGCGGGTCTTTCGGCGCATGGAAGGTGACGATGATCGGCGCCTGGATCGCGGCGGGCAGGAAGCTGCGCAAACCAAGTTTGGCCATGTCATCGAGCAGCACCTGGCAGTTGTTGGCGTAGCGCTGATGCCGCGCCGGCAAACCGCCTTCTTCGTTGTATTGCAGCAGGGCTTCGTGCAGCGCCGCGACTACGTGGGTCGGCGGGGTGAAGCGCCATTGGCCGGTCTTGGCCATGTAGGTGTGCTGGTCGAACAAGTCCATCGCCAACGAATGCGAGTTGCCGGCGGCATTCGCCAGGGATTCTTTGCGAGCGAAGACGAAACCCATCCCCGGCACACCTTCCAGGCATTTGCCCGAGGCGGCGATCAGCGCGTCGAACGGCACCTGCTGCGCATCGATTGGCAGGGCGCCAAAGGAACTCATCGCGTCGATGATCAGGCGCTTGCCCTGTTGCGCAATAACCTGAGCGATTTCCGGCAGCGGGTTGAGGATGCCGGTGCTGGTTTCGCAATGGATCAGCGCGACGTGAGTGATGCTCGGATCAGCCCGCAGCAGGCGATCAACGTCAGAAGCGGTGGTCGGTTCGTCTTCGGCGGTTTCGAAGGTGCTGAACGGGCGGCCGAGCACTTCGCAGATCTTCGCCAGGCGTTTGCCGTAGGCGCCGTTGATCAGCACCAGGACTTTACCGTCGCGAGGCACCAGCGTGCCGATCGCTGCTTCGACGGCGAAGGTGCCGCTGCCTTGCAGGGGTACGCAGTGGTGACTGTCGGCACCGTTGATGATCGCCAACAGTTGCTCGCAGAGGCTGGCGGTCAGTTGGTTGAAGCGGTCATCCCATGAACCCCAGTCGACCATCATCGACTGACGGGTGCGGCGCGACGTGGTCAATGGGCCGGGGGTGAGCAGGATGGGTTCGGCAGTACTCATTCTCGTGTCCTCGCAATCGATGGGATGAACCTACGGGGCTTAAATTGCAATTTGCCGTCGCATCAATCAAATTGTTTGTTGTTATGCCAGCCATCAGCGAGAGTTATTCATGAATCTGTTTCAGCTTCGCGCATTCGACGCGGTGGCCCGCGAGGGCAGCTTTACCCGGGCCGCCGCGCGACTGTTCATCAGCCAACCGGCGGTCACCGGGCACATCAAGGCGCTGGAGGAGCACTACCAGATCACCCTGTTGCGCCGTACCGCCCGGCGGGTGGAGTTAACGGAGGAGGGCACCAAACTGGCGGCGATCACCCGGGCGATGTTTGGTCTCGCCGAAGAGGCGCAGGTGATGCTGGAAGCCAACCGGCAATTGCTCACCGGGCGTCTGGAAGTGGCGGCGGACGGGCCGCACATGGTCATGCCGATGCTCGCCAGTTTGCGGGCGCGGTATCCGGGAATTACCGTGAATTTGCGCTTGGGTAACGCTCAGGAAACCTTGGCGGCGTTGTTGTCCGAGCATGCCGACGTGGCGGTGCTGACCGAGGTCGAACCGCGCAAGGGCCTGCATCTGCAAGCGTTGAGCGAGTCAAGGATCTGCGCGCTAGTGCCGGCCGGGCATCCTTGGGCGCAGCGTGCGAAGGGTTTGCCGCTCAAGGAACTGGATCAGGTGATCATGGTGTTGCGCGAGCCGAGTTCGATTACTCGGCGTACGTTTGATGAGGCGTGCAGTCAGGCGAAGGTCAGCCCGCGGGTGTTGCTGGAACTGGATAGCCGTGAGGCGGTGACCGAGGCTGTCGCCGCTGAATTAGGCGTAGGGGTGGTGTCGTCGGTGGAAGTCAGCCATGACCCGCGGGTGGCGGCGGTGCCGATTTTGGGGGAAGGGTTGGTCAATCGGCACATGATCGGGTGCATGGAACGGCGGCGGGATTTGCGCTTGATTCAGGCGTTTCTGGATTTGGCACCAAGCCAGTAGACCGAGGTGCGGCCTTCGCGGGCAAGCCACGCTCCCACAGGATTTATGCCAGTCCCCAATCTTGTGTACGGCGCAAACCTGTGGGAGCGTGGCTTGCCCGCGAAGGGGCCGGACCTGCCTACACAAGACTCTCGCGCACCATCTCCAGAAACGTCGCCACCACCCGCCGCGAACTCTGCTCGCGCAAGCACACCAGCGTCTCGGTCAGCCGCCGCTTGCAGTCGGTAATCGGCAACGCGCAAACCCGCGAATCTGCACCAAACTCCGCCGCTGACACTACCCCGACACCAATCCCGACCACCACCGCTTCGCGCGCCGCTTCCCGGCCTTCAACCTCAATCGCCGGACGAATCCGAAACCCGGCCCCGGCCATTTCCTCTTCCAGGGTCTGGCGCGTCACCGAACCGATTTCCCGCAGCACCAGCGGCGTGTCGTCCAGGTCCGCCAGGCAGATGGACTCGCGACTCGCCCACGGATGACTGCGCGAGACGAACGCCACCATCGGGTCATTGCGCAACGGCAGCGAGATCAATCGCTCGTCGCTGACATCCCGGCCGAGCAACGCCAGGTCGGCCTGATAGTTGAACAGCCGAAACAACGATTCATCAGTGTTGCCGGTTTCGATCTTCACGCTGATGCCGGGGTATCGCTCGCAAAACCGGGCGATCTGCGGCAGTACGTGCACCGGTGCATCCACGGCGAGGATCAGGCTGCCGGTCTGCAACGCCTGGGAGTCCTGCAATAACTCCTGGGCTTCGGCTTCGATGACGAATAGGCGCTGGGTGATGCTCAACAAGCGCTCACCGAGGTCGGTCAGGCGTACCGAGCGTTTGTTGCGGTGGAACAGCAGCACCCCAAACCGCTCTTCGAGTTTGCGCACCTGGTCGGAAATCGCCGGTTGCGTGAGAAACAGCCGCTCGGCGGCTTTGGTGAAGCCGCCGTGCACGGCCACGGCGTGGAAGGCTTTGAGCTGGGCGTGGGAGACCGACATCGAACCTCCAGTAACAAGCTGAACTTATATTGGAAATACGATAAATCGATTTCACTTATTAATCAGTAATTGTTTTTATCGGCCTCAGCCCCGGTGACTGGTCAGTCGAACAGCATCGGGCGCCATGAGTCTGTGCGTGCAACAGCAGGACTCATCTGACCGATATCGCCTCAGGGAAGCAGCAATATCGAAGTGCTCAACAATAAAAAAACAGGCGTTATTTCTTAATTTCTGCCGGCACACTCACACCCTGAGGTCAGAACCACAATGAACAATCCCATCGGCACCATCAAGCGTTGGCGCGTGCAGATCTTCGCGATCACCTGGCTCGCTTACGCCGCTTTCTACTTCACCCGCAAAGCGTTTTCCGTGGCCAAACTGGGGATCGGCGAAGACCCTACCTTCCTGCTCGACAAAATGGCCATGGCCAACCTCGACGCGATCTATCTGGCGGCCTACGCCATTGGCCAATTCACCTGGGGCATCCTCGCCGACCGCTTTGGCCCACGGGTCGTGGTGCTCGGCGGGCTGCTGATTTCCGCCGCGGCCGCGGTGGTGATGGGCAGTTTTGCTACGTTGCCGATCTTCGCTACTTGCATGCTGATTCAAGGGTTGGCCCAGTCCACCGGATGGTCGGGACTGTGCAAGAACCTCGGCAGTTTCTTCCCCGCCGAACAGCGCGGGCGGGTGCTCGGTTTGTGGAGTTCCTGCTACGCCTTTGGTGGATTGGTGGCTTCACCATTCGCCGGTTGGTGGGCCTACACACTGATCGGCACTTGGCACGCGGCGTTCTTTTCCAGTGCGGCGGTGGTCGGCGTGGTGGCGGTGCTGTTCTTCTTTCTTCAGCGCAACAAGCCTGAAGACGTCGGCTTGCCCGCCGTGGAGCCAGAACCGGAGTTGAGCGTCGAAGCGGCCTACGCACAAAGCCAGATCAGCGTTTGGGAGCCGTTAAAGGAAATCCTGCGCAACCGCACCGTGCTGGTACTCGGGCTCTCGTACTTCCTGCTGAAACCGGCGCGTTACGCGATTTTGCTCTGGGGGCCGGTGATTGTTTTCGAACAAATGCCCTCGGTGGGCAAGGTCGGCGCGGCGATCATTCCCACGTCTTTTGAACTGGCCGGGCTACTCGGGCCGATCATGATCGGTTTGGCCTCCGACAAGCTGTTCGGCGCCCGGCGGATGCCGGCGTGTGTGATCAGTCTGTTGGCGCTGACGGTTTCCCTGGCGCTGTTCATGGGTGCCTTGCACACCGGCAGCGTGTTGATGGTGGTGGCGCTGTTGTTTGTCATGGGCCTGACCCTTTACGGGCCGGACTCGATGATCAGCGGCGCGGCGGCGATTGATTTCGGCACGGCCAAGGCCGGCGCCACGGCGGCGGGTTTTGTGAACGGCTGCGGTTCGGTCGGGGCGATTCTCGGTGGTTTACTGCCGGGCTATTTCGATTCGGTCACGGTGTTCATCGTCTTCGCCGGTTGCGCGATGTTCTCGGCGTTCGTGCTGATCCCGCACTGGAACAGCCGCCCGGCGGGCTTGCAAACCGACTCCACCTTCGTGCCCAACCAGCCGATCAGCATCAAACCCCTGCGTACCTGAAACCCTTTTCCTCGCGGCCTGCTGCACTGGCGGCAGGTTGGCGTGTGGACATCTGACTGGAGAATCCCGATGAGACCCTTTTGGCTGGAGCAAGCCTTGAAGGCCGATGCATCCGCAACTTGCCCTGCGCTGGACGGCGACACCCGCGCCGACGTCTGCGTCGTCGGCGGCGGCTACACCGGGCTGTGGACCGCGATCATGCTCAAGGAGCAAAACCCCGAACTCGACGTGCTGCTGATCGAAGCCGACATCTGCGGCGCCGGCGCCAGTGGGCGCAACGGCGGATGCGCACTGTCGTGGTCGGCCAAGTACTTCACTCTTGAACGGTTGTTCGGCGTCGAAGAAGCGGTGCGGCTGGTCAAGGAGTCGGAGCGCAGCATCCACGCCATCGGTGCGTTCTGCGAACAGTACGCAATCGATGCCGATTACCGCCTCGACGGCACTCTTTACACCGCGACCAATCGCGCCCAGTGCGGCTCGACCGACGCGGTGATCGCCGCGCTGGAACGCAACGGCATCAACTCCTTTACTCAGCGACCGGTGGCGGATGTGCAGCGCATGGCCGGGTCCGGCAAACACCTGGAAGGCTGGTTTTCCCCGGCAGCGGCTAGCGTACAACCGGGCAAACTGGTGCGCGGCTTGCGCCGGGTGGCGTTGCAACTCGGTGTGCGGATTCATGAAAACACCGCGATGACCGGGCTGGAGGAGGGCACGCCGGCGGCGATTCACACTCCGAGCGGCGCCGTCCGTGCAGATCGAGTGGTGTTGGCGATGAACGCCTGGATGGCCCGGGCCTTCCCGCAGTTCGAACGCAGCGTGGCGATTGTCTCCAGCGACATGCTGATCACCGAACCGCGCCCGGAGTTGCTCAGTGAAATCGGCTTGACCAGTGGCGTCACGGTGCTTGATTCGCGGATTTTCGTGCACTACTACCACAACACCCCGGACGGCCGGATCATGCTCGGCAAGGGTGGCAACACCTTCGCCTACGGCGGGCGGATGTTGCCGGTGTTCGATCAACCGTCGCCCTATGCCGGTCTGTTGCGCAGCAGCCTGACGGACTTCTTTCCGGCATTTGCCGAGGTCAAGGTCGAGGCCACCTGGAACGGTCCCTCGGATCGTTCGGTCACCGGTTTGCCGTTCTTCGGCCAGATGAGCGCCAGCGGCAATGTGTTTTACGGCTTCGGTTACTCCGGCAGCGGGGTCGGGCCGTGCCATATGGGCGGGCAGATTCTTGCCTCGATGGTGCAAGGCCTTGATAACCCGTGGACCCGCTCGCCGCTGGTCAACGGGCCGTTGGGTTACTTCCCGCCGGAGCCGATTCGTTACCTGGGTTCATTGATGGTGCGCAACGCCATCCGCCGCAAGGAACACGCCGAAGACCACGGTCACCGGCCACGGCGTCTGGACGTGCGCCTGGCGAAATTCGCCGCGGCGGCGGGGAAGGCGGATAAGGGGTGAGCCACAGGGTTCTTTTAAACCCTGACACCGAACCTGTGGTGAGGGCGCTTACTTGTGGCGAGGGAGCTTGCTCCCGTTCGGCTGCGAAGCAGTCGTAAAGTCAGCCAATGCGGTGCGCCTGACAGAATGCCGGGGGCCGCTTCGCAGCCCCGCGGGAGCAAGCTCCCTCGCCACAGGTGTTCGATGTTGGCTCAATCTCTAATCTAATGTGGGCATCAGGGTATATCCGGGCGATTGACCAGCCAATCGAGCAGCAGGCGGGTGTCGCCGCGCGGTGGCGGGGGGCGGGTGAGGTGTGGGGGCGGCAGGCTTGAGCCGGTGCAAAGGATCGGTCGGTCCGGGTCGCTGTCGAGAAAACTGATGTATACATCAGTGCCGGCAGCGGGGAGCCTGGACGAGTCGTCGGACGCACCGATGGCCACTGGCAGCCACAGGCCAACCGGCTCCTGCTCAGCCAGTCCCGGCCACAGGCTGACCTGAATCCGGCCCTGTTCATCGAGCGCCGCCGGTTGTCCGGGCTCGCCCAGCACTTGAGCGGGTTGAAAGCCGGGAATGTTTGGCCTGAGTTGTTTGAGCGCGGGCCGGAACACCGTCGACCAGGGAATGGCGCTAAACCGGTTGCAGTAGCCGGGGACTGCAAAGGGTTTGTCTTGAGCGAGGATCGAGGGTTGTTGCCCTTGGTGCCGGATCTCGGTGAGCAGCCATTGGTCGTTGAAGCTCGCCACTGGGTGTTGCTCCACTTGCACGATACGTCCGCTGAGTAATCCCGTCTGATCGCTTTGGCCATGGACCTGCCGGTGTTGGCAGCGCAGCCGTTCCAGCGTCCGACGACTGCGTTGCTCGCCGTGCAGTTGCCTGGCAGCAGGGCGCGTGCTCAACAGGTTTTTACCGATCAGCGGATGATTGGCTGCGCCAAAGCTGACGGCGGCGCAGCTTCTGTCGTGAATCAATCTCTGCGGCAGGATCAGCGGCGAGTCATGGCGTTGAAACAATTCGCGGATCGTGGCAAAGGCCGGCTCCTCAAGCGGATCGCCCTGGAAAGGTGTCAGCACCGGGGCCTGGGGGAAACTCTGGCTATCATCGGCCAGCACCAGTACATGCCCGTCGCGGCGGTGTTCGAAGTGATAGTGAATGCCTTCTTCTTCGCAGAGCCTATGCAGCAAGGCCAGATCGGTTTCTTCGTATTGAATGCAAAAGGGCCGTACCGGGTAGTGCCCGGTGCTGAGTTCAAAGCGGTAGCCGTACTCGGGCAATGCGTGTTCTTCCAATAACTGGCGCAAAATCGCTGGCACGTTGAGCTGATGGAATACCCGTCGGGTGCGCTGTTGTTCAAGGCGTTGCAGGTACGGCACCAGCACCAGTCGATAGCCGATCCGGTGCGGGCCACGGTACTCGCGACTGGCACTGTGCAAAATGCCGTGAATGCCCTGGCCATCACCGAGGCTCAGAAAGGCCTGTCGTTGCAGCAGTCGCTCGAGGTTCATTGCTGGGGCCAGGCCGATCACTTCGATGTCGAACCGATAGGGCTGATTGAGGCTTTCATAGCCACTGAACTGCAGCACTTGCAGACTCAAATCATCCTCGACGAGGGTCAAGGTGAAGGGACTTTCCTTGTCGTTGTGCATCGCGTGTGCTTCTGCCATGTCATACGGGGCGCAGAGGGTACGAAACCACAGCCCTGAATAGTCATCGCAAATCGACTTTTCAGAATCCTCCTACAAGCACTGTTGAAGATGTCGACGCGTCCTGTCGGTGTACAGGATGGAATTTTTGGTCGATTGCCGACTTTAGGCCGTATAAACTTGCCGCCATGCGTCGGCCAATAGATGTCTCGGCGCCACAGATCAAGAGAGTGAGTAATGGGCGCACAGTGGAAGGTTAAACACAAAGAAGCGGCATCCAACGCCAAGGGCAAGATCTTCGGCAAACTGGTGAAAGAAATCACCATTGCTGCGCGTAACGGCGCTGATATCACCACTAACGCACACTTGCGTCTGGTGGTTGAACAGGCCAAGAAAGCCTCGATGCCCAAGGAAACCCTCGATCGCGCGATCAAGAAAGGCGCGGGCCTGTTGGGCGAAACCGTGCAATACCATCGCGTGACCTACGAAGGCTTCGCCCCGCATCAGGTGCCGCTGATCGTTGAATGCGTGACCGACAACATCAACCGTACCGTCGCTGAAATCCGCGTGGCATTCCGCAAGGGCCAATTGGGCGCGTCCGGTTCGGTGTCCTGGGACTTCAACCATGTCGGCATGATCGAGGCGTCCCCGGACAGCCCTGACGCCGATCCGGAAATGGCCGCCATCGAAGCCGGCGCCCAGGATTTCGAACCGGGTGAAGAAGAGGGCACGACCCTGTTCCTGACCGAGCCTGCAGACCTGGACGCGGTGCAGAAAGCCCTGCCTGAGCAAGGTTTCACCGTGTTGTCGGCCAAATTGGGCTACCAGCCGAAGAACCCGGTCAGCGGTTTGAGCGACGAGCACATGGCTGAAGTTGAAGCCTTCCTCGAAGGCCTCGATAACCATGATGACGTGCAGGACATGTTTGTCGGGTTGGCGGGTTAAGCGTTTACAGCATTGACAGCTTTGTTGTTTGACAGGCCGTCTTCGCGAGCAAGCCCGCTCCCACAGTTGATCTGTGTTGGTCACACATTATGTGCACGACACAAAACCACTGTGGGAGCGGGCCTGCTCCGGGCGGCGATCCGACGAATGACTGCGAAGCGGTCACCGGCCATTCAATTCCCGCACAATCTCGCTAAAGCCCGGCCGCGCCAGTACATCTGGCTGACAGCAACGCTGCTCAAGGTCCTCCAGCGTCACCCGATCTGCATCGCTCAAGCCTGAGTCGATGCGCGCCAGCAGTTCCCCTAACAGCACCCCGAACGCCCGCACTTCGATCCGTTGCAGCGCGCGAGTTTCAAGGTTGTCCGTGGTGGCGTGGAAAGACGCACCGCCAAAGTCGCCCAGCAGACAGTCACCGTGCTCGTTCCACATAATGTTGTGGCCGTAGAGATCGCCGTGGGTGATGCCTTGTTCGTGCAAGTGCTCTGCCGCGCTAGCGATGCCACGGGCGATGCGCAATGCCACGTCCGCGCTGAACCGCGTGTCATCGGTGTAAACGTCACGGCTGCAGGACGCCAGGCTTGGCAACGCCGCGAGGTTGCGATAACTCGGGTCAATCAAATGCATCACCAGCCCGGCCTGGGCTTGCGGATGGTCGACAATTCGCCCTTCGATGCGGATCAGGTTGGGGTGCAGGCCTGCGGTGATGCAGGCGTTCATTTCGTGTAGCGGCGAGCCATCGCTGGTCATTTCGCCTTTGTACAGTTTTACCGCGACCTGAGTATCCGCTTGCCCCGGTCGTTGCCAGGTAGCGCGATGAATCACCCCCGAAGCGCCTTCACCGAGTTTTTGCTCAAGGTGCAGCTCTGACCACGGGATGCTCGGCGTGGCCTCAAGGGCGGCCGCATCGGCTTCGGTTTCCAGCGGGTTACCGGCGTAGGCCAGCCAGGTCAGGGCCGGCAGGCTCAGCAGCCACTCAGGCAGTTCGGTGAAGCGGTTGGCCGAGATGCGCAACAGTTCCAGTCGATGGCATTGAACCAGGCTTTCGGGCAATTGCTGCAAGTGGTTGCCGGCGAGCATCAGTTTTTGCATGAGCGGACGTTCACCCAACTCGGTCGGCAGTTCGCTGATGCGGTTGTCGGTCAGGATCAGCCAGCGCAGCAACGGCGGCAGGGCGGCGGCCGGCACCTGTTCGATGCGGTTGGCCCTGAAGCCGATCATGCTCAGCGCGGCGCATTGACCCAGGCAGGCCGGCAGCTCGGTGAACTGGTTGTCCGAGCAGAACAGAATTCGCAGACGAGTCAGGCGGTGCAGGTCGTCCGGCAGGCTGCTCAACGCGTTGCCGCTAAGGTTGAGTATCTCCAGCGAATCCGCCAGGTCGAAGATTTCCCGGGGGAACTCGGTCAGGCCGCAGACCAGGTCCAGACGGGTGATGCCTGCCAGCTCACCGGCTCGCAGTTGTGCAAGGGTATTCATGAACGAATTCGCTATTGATCGAGTAGTAGGGCGCGGGGCTCTGAGAATGTGCGACATGATAGCGGGAAGTTGTGGTGCCGGGCAGGCCGCCTTCGCGAGCAAGCCCACTCCCACAGTTATTTTGTGTCGTACACATAATGTGTGATCAACACAAATTCCCTGTGGGAGCGGGCTTGCTCGCGAAGAGGCCGGCAGCCAATCCGAAAATCTATTGGTTAAACCAGTTCCCGAACCTCCACCAACTGCCCCAACCGGCTACGTGTCCGCGCGAGGTCAATGGCATCCCCATCCAGACTTTCCCGCAACGAACGCTGCCCCAATAGCACCAAATGTTTGTCCTGATCGTACAAAACGTCGATCAGGTTGATAAACCGTTGCTGCGCCGCGATCGAACAATCGTTGAGGCTGGGCAGTTCATCGATGACCCAGTGATCGAAACGCCGGCACAGTTCCAGGTAATCCATCACGGCGGTGGGGTGGTCGCACAGATCGCTGAAGGTAAAACCGACGGCTCGCCCTTCGCAGTACCGTGCTGGCAGATGCCGTGTTCCGACCGGCAACGCCAGGGGCAAAGCACTTTCAGGCAGGTTCAACGCCTGACGCTGGGCTTGCGTCGCCGGCCAGACGTACCGGCCCTGGGTAAACACCTGCTGGGTATGGGTCCGCGCCTGACTGCGATAGTCATGAGGACCGCCGACTTCCAGGACCTGCATGCGCGTGTTGATCAGGTCGATCACCGGTTTGAAACGCGCATGGTAGAGCGGGTTCGGCAGCAAACCTTCGGGTGGGTAGTTGGAGGTCACCAGCAGCAGGATGCCACGGCGGAACAACGCCTTGAACAGCCGGGTGATGAGCATCGCATCGCCGATGTCGTGGACGTGAAACTCGTCGAAACACAACACCCGACAATCCAGCAACAACTCATCAAGGGTGTTCGCCAAGGGATCAGGTTGGTCACGATGGCTGAACATGCCCTGATGCAGCTGCGCGAAAAACTCATGAAAGTGCAGGCGCTGTTTTTGCGCGAGGGGGATGGCCTGGAAAAACCCGTCCAGCAACCAGCTTTTACCGCGACCGACAGCGCCGTACAGGTAAAGGCCGGGCAGGGTTTTCGCCGATGCACCCAGCAGCGTTGTCGCATGTTGCGCCATACAGTCGATCACTCGCTGCTGGCTGTGGCTGAGGGTGTAGCCCTGGGCGAGCGCCTTATGGTGAAAGTAGTCGTGGATGACTCGATGGCTGGCGTTCCCGCTGGCAGGCGACGCAATGGCTTTGCCGAGCAAACGGCGCAGCGCGGGCCAGCGTATGAGTCGCGAACGGATTGGCGGTAGAACGGCCACGATAATGTCACCCCTGGGTTCTTCAGGCCGGCTCAGCGAGCTGCGGCGCAGTAGTGTAACCAAACGGGGAATCGCCCCACCACTCGTGTTGACATAGCCATTGCATCGTCAGACAAAAACCTGCGGGTTGTACAGCTTGTTTCCCGTCGGTGTATCAGCGTTTTTCCAACAATTCGATACACAACCCCACCACATTGAGCGAGCCGACGGAGCCCCATGACTGGCGAATTCCCGTTGCGTTGCTAACCTGATTTTCAGAAGTCACCCTCACAAGGAATGAGGCCGTGAATGGAGTTCGGGTATTGGCAACGCTGAGCATGATGCTCGGCACGCAAGCGCTGGCCGCTGAACTCCAGGTGGAGGTGCGCGTCGACGTGCAGCGTGGCTGTCAGTTAGTGGGGCAGCAACGCAGTGCGGGCGTCGAGCAACTGGGGGTGCTGGACTTCGGCAGCACCTCGCGGCTGGATGACCCGGCCGGGCCGTTGGGCGCGGCGTTGATGAATGAGCATCTGCCGCGTCTGGAATGCAACCCCGACACGCCTTATCAATTACGCGTCGATGGCGGCCAGCACGGTGGCGTCGGCGATGTGCGTTACATGGCGGGTTCCGCCGAACATAGCAAACCTATCCCTTATCGGCTCTACCAGGACCCCGCGCGACTGATCCCGCTGGCGGTGAACGTCCCGATAAGCGGCCGCGTGCCGGATAACGGTTCCGTGGATTTACCTTTGTATGCCCGTATCGAACGGCTGGCGGAGATTCCCCGTGTCAGCCGTTATTCAGACCTGGTGAAAGTGACTGTCACCTGGTAGCAGCAACTGTGCAACTTGCCCCCGATGGAATCGGGTGGCGCAGGGAAGGGGGCGTTCCTCGTTGAACGTTCGGGTTTTGGCGTCCTGAGGGAGTTGGGATTAGCACGATGACAAGCAAGCACTGGATGGTTATCGCCGTGGGCGTACTGTTTTTGCTCGCCGAGGGCGCCCAAGCGGCGGTCAGCGGGCAGATCCACGCGCGGCTGGTTATCATCGCCGGTTGCGAAGTGACCAATGGCGCCAGCCCCGGCAGCCCGGTCAGCGATTTCGGCAGCCTGGATTTCGGCCAGCAAGGCCCGACCTGGACCAAGCCGATCAAGGCCAGCCTCAGCGACGATGGCAGCGGCAAGCTGAATGTCGCCTGCAACCCTTCGGTCACCGGGTTCACCGTCAGCATCGACGGCGGCGCCCATGGTGACGGTACGACCCGACGCCTGAGCAACGGCAGCCAGACCCTCCCTTATCAATTGTTCCTCGATGCCTCGGGCAGTCAGAGCTACAGCATCGGCCAACAACACAATTTCGCTGTGAACAGCGCTGCGCGGATACCTATCCCGGTATTTGGCTCGGTGGTGGCGAATACCCGCGCGGTTCCGGCCGGTGTCTACACCGACACCCTGACGGTGACGCTCGATTGGTAAACCCGTAGAGGACGGACACCATGCACATGCTTGTATCAAGGATCGGTTTGTCATTGCTCGGCCTGGCGCTGGTGTCCAGCGCTCAGGCCGCAACCACCGTTACCGGGCAGATCAGTTCCACGCTGATCCTGACCAGCAGTTGTCTGGTCAACGGCACGGCCGGTACCACTGGACTTAATTTCGGTACCGTGAACTTCGGCACCACCACCAGTTTGTTCACCGAAGCCGACGGCCAGGTGCTGGGCGGTGGTGGCGGGGCGCTGTCGGTTCAGTGCTCCAGTGGCACCTCGCCAACCATCACCGTCGGCGCTGGCAGCCATGACGCGCAGTCCACGGGTGGCACCCGAGCGTTATACGACGGCGTCGCCAATTACGTGCCTTACGACTTCTATACCGACGCCGCTCACTCTCAACTGCTGGCCATCAACGGTGTGATCAACCTGACCGCCAGTACCGGCCAGACGCAGGCGGTGAACATCTATGGCAAAGCCGTGGGCAAGGCGGGACTGCCGGCCGGCACCTACACCGATACCGTTTCAGTCCAACTGACCTTCTAGTGCGATGGCCCGCCATGGCTGTGCGGCGCTGCTCCTGCTGTGTGCGGGCAGTGTGCCGTTGCCGCTGGCGGCGGTGACGAGCCAGAGTTTCCAGGTCAGTGCCACGGTGACCGCCGGTTGCCTAGTGGTGGGCGGGGTCTCGAACTACGGCAGCCTCAACTTTGGCAGCCAGTTGGCCTTGGCCACCAGCACGGTGCAGGTGTCATTGACCGGTGGCGTGCAGTTGCAATGCACGCCAGGGGTGACCCTGAACATGACGGTCGATGGCGGTCAGTACAACAGCAGCGGGCGGCACATGCAGCTCACGACCGGCAGCAACCGGGTGGCGTACTCGCTGTTTAGCGATGCGGCATTCAGCCAGAGCCTGGGGATCGGCCAAAGCGTGGCGGTGGCTTACACCGATGCGAACAACATCAGCCTGCCGATTTACGGTCAGGTGCAGTTGCCGGGCAATCAGCCTGGGGGGACGTACAGCGATGTGCTGCAGGTGCAGCTGTCGTGGTAATGCGGCGTTTTGAAAAGGAGCAGCACATGTGGTCACAGGTCTTGCGCTGTACGGGGCTGGCGATGGTGTTACTCGGGACGGTCAAGGCACAGGCCGCCAGTTCGGTGCTGATCTGGCCGATCGATCCGGTGCTGGAGGCCGATCAACAGGCCAGTGCCTTGTGGCTGGAAAACCGTGGCAGCGAGACCGCCAACCTGCAAATCCGGGTGTTCGCCTGGAGCCAGAGCGGCTTCAACGACCAGTACCAGAACCAGCGCGACGTGATCGGCAGCCCGCCAGTGGCGAAGATCGAACCGGGCCAGAAACAATTGGTACGACTGACCCGCACCCGGGAGATACCGCCGGGGCAGGAGCTGGCTTACCGCATCATCATCGACGAAATCCCCTCGGCCAAACCGCCTGCTGCTGAAGATGGCAAGACCGCTGCGGCGATCCGTTTCCAGATGCGTTATTCGGTGCCGTTGTTTGCCTACGGTGCCGGGTTGTGGAGCAAGGAGGACACCACCCGCCAACGTGATCCCAAGGGCATCGGCCTGCCGGACCTGAGCTGGCGCACCGTGGCGGTGGACGGTCGTTCGTATGTGGAGGTGCGCAACCAGGGCGCGGTACATGCGCGATTGACCGATGTCACGCTCAAGCAGGGTGGCCAGACCAAACCGCTGGTGGAAGGTTTGCTCGGTTATGTGTTGCCCGGCGCAATCATGCGCTGGCCCGCGCCGGGGCCGATGGCCGGGGACCCGGCGTTGCAGGTGCGGGTGAATGGGGCGAGCCAGGTGCAGAGCGTCGCACCACAGCGGTGATTCCAGGGCTTTTGGGCTTTTGTGGCGAGGGGGCTTGTCGGAACGCCGCATCGCCCCGTTGGGCTGCGCAGCATCCCCTAAAACCCGGCAGCGCGGTGTGTCAGATGTCGCGCGATGAATGGATTACGACTGCTGCGCAGCCGAACGGGAGCAAGCTCCCTCGCCACAGGTTTAGCGCACACATAGCTGGAATAAAGGAGGGCAGAGTCCATTGACGGACATAAAGCGCGAATGAGCCAGCGTTGGGCTCGCAGTTTCCAGTGTCCGTTGTGGGCGGCGACCTGCGCGTGTTGGCTGGTGATCATCCCTCTAGCCGAGGCCGGCGACTTGCCGCCTCCGCCCAGCGGCATGGAGGCCGTGGCCGATGCACAGTTGTTTCTGGAGTTGGTGGTCAATCAGATGAATACCGGGCGAGTCGTGGCGGTGGATCAGCGGGGCGGGCGATTTTTTCTGCCAGCCTCGGCGCTGCGCGACAGTGGCATGAAACTGCCGGAAAACATCAGCGCCGAAGTTGACCTCGACAGCTTGCCGGGCCTGCACAGCGAGTACGACAGTGTCGGTCAAAGGCTACTGCTCAACGTGCCGCCGGACTGGTTGCCGGAGCAATTCGTCGGCAACCGCCAAGCCTACCCGCGCACCCCGGCACTCAGCAGTTTCGGGGCCTTGCTCAACTACGACCTGTACCTCAACGACACCGATGATGCCGGCACCTACCTCGCGGCATGGAACGAAGTGCGGCTGTTCGACAGTTGGGGCACGCTGTCCAACACCGGGCAGTACCGCCGCACCTCGTCGGGGGAGGCGGTCAGCACGTCGAACAATGGCTATCTGCGCTACGACACCACTTGGCGCTACTCCGATGACGAGCGGCTGCTGACGTATGAGGCCGGGGACCTGGTCAGCGGCGCCTTGCCCTGGAGCAGTTCGGTGCGCCTCGGCGGGGTGCAGTTGTCCCGTGACTTCGGTGTGCGCCCGGACCTGGTGACCTACCCGTTGCCGCAGTTTGCCGGTGAAGCGGCGGTGCCGTCCTCGGTGGATTTGTTCATCAATGGCTACAAATCCAGCAGCGCCGACCTGCAACCGGGGCCGTACACCCTGACCAATATTCCGTTCATCAATGGCGCCGGCGAAGCGGTCGTCGTCACCACCGATGCCTTGGGCCGGCAGGTCTCGACCACGGTGCCGTTCTACGTCACCAGCAGTTTGCTGCAAAAGGGCTTGAGCGATTTTTCCGTGGCCGCCGGGACCTTGCGTCGGGACTACGGCCTTCGAGATTTCGGCTACGGACCAGGCGTCACGTCCGGCAGTTTGCGTTACGGCCTGAGCGACAACTTCACCCTCGAAAGCCACGCCGAAGCCTCGGACTCCCTGACCCTTGGCGGCTTGGGCGGCAACCTGAGGCTGGGCAATTTCGGCGTCCTCAATACCGCGCTTAGCCAGAGCCAGTTCGACGGCGAAAGCGGCCAGCAATTGAGCCTCGGCTATCAGTACAGCAGCCAGCGCTACAGCTTCTCGTATCAACGTATGCAACGACGTGATCAATACGCCGACCTGACGGTGATCGACACCCCTTACACGACCCTGAGCAAACGTAGCGAACAGGCAACCCTGAGCCTTAACCTTGATTCCTGGGGCAGCCTCGGTGTCGGTTATTTCGACGTGCGTGCAGCGGACGAATCGCGTACCCGTTTGCTCAACCTGACCTGGAGCAAACCGCTGTGGCGCGATACCAGTTTCTATCTGTCGGGCAACCGCGAAATCGGTGACAGCAACTGGGCGGTGCAGGCGCAACTGGTGATCCCGTTCGATCTGCACGGCAGTCTGGCGATCAGCAGCGAACGCAGTAAGACCGGGCAAACCCAGCAGCGGGTCAATTACAGCCGAGCCGTGCCGACCGAAGGCGGGGTGGGTTTCAACCTCGGTTACGCTCAGGGCGACGCGCCGACTTATCGTCAGGCCGACCTGACCTGGCGCCTGCAATCGGTGCAATTGCAAGCCGGGGTCTACGGCACCAGCGAGGCTGAAACCCGTTGGGCCGATGCCAGCGGCTCGTTGGTCTGGATGGACCGTCAGTTGTTCGCTGCCAACCGGATCGACGATGCATTTGTAGTGGTCAGCACCGACGGCTATGCGGACATTCCGGTGCGCTACGAAAACCAGTTGGTCGGCCAGACCGACCGCAACGGCCACCTGCTGGTGCCGTGGAGCAGCGCGTATTACCGCGGTAAATACGAAATCGACCCGCTGAACCTGCCAGCCAACGTGCGCAGCCCTAACGTCGAACAGCGGATCGCAGTGCGGCGTGGCAGCGGTTATCTGCTGGAGTTTCCGTTGAGCCGGATAGTCGCCGCGAGCATCGTGCTGGTGGATGCACGGCAGCAAGAATTACCCCTGGGCAGTGGCGTCGTGCATGAGCAAAGCGGCACGCAAACCGTGGTCGGTTGGGACGGGCTGGTATACCTGGAAAATCTACAGGCGCAAAACAGTCTGCGGGTGACCCTGGCCGACGGGAAGACCTGTCAGGTGCAGTTTGCCGTGGACATGAAGCAGGACCAGATCCCGCTGATCGGGCCGTTGGTGTGCAAATGAAGGGGTTGGCACTGCTGGCGCTCTGGCTGCCGGGTTCGGCGTGGGCGTTGTGTTCGGTGGTCAGCACCTCGCCCGTGGCGTTCGGCTCGTTGAGTTCGATTGCGGTGCGCACCACGTCGCAGTCCAGCTCCACCACCAATGCGGGGTTGAGTTGCACCGGGTCGTTGCTTTCATTGTTAACCAGCACCGACCATTTCTATGCCACGGTCACCTCCACGCAAACCGGGTTGCTCGGTCCGACCGGCGACATCATTGGCTACACGCTGTACGGCAACAACTCCACCAGTTACCCACTGACCCGCGGTGTGGCGTTCGACTTCGCCCGTAACGGCATTATCGATTCGCTGGGTTTGCTCGGCAGCGTGGTGCCGAAAACCGTGCCGATTTATCTGGGGACGACCATTGGCAGCAACGTCGCGGCGGGCATCTATAGCGAAACCCTGAGCATTGCCTGGAGCTGGAATTACTGTTCCGGCATCGGCATTGGCAGCGTGTGCCTGGGGCGTGACATCGGCAGCGGCAACACCACCCTGACGGTTAACCTGACCGTGGCCAACGACTGCACTATCACCGCGCCGAACATCAGCTTCGGCAGCGCCCCGGTGATCAGTGCGTTTACTGCGGTCACAGGCCAGACCATCAACCTCGCTTGCACCAAGGGCAGCGCTTATACCGTGGGCCTGAGTGATGGTCAGCAAGCGATCAGTGTCGGTGGGCGACGGCGGATGATTTCCGGCAGCAATTACCTGGCCTACGACATCTTCAAAAGCGCCGGCACCACCCGTTGGGGCAGTGTCGGTAGTGCGCGCCGGGCCAGTTCCGATGCCGAGGTCAACCCTGGCAACGGTTTGGGCACCGGGAGTCAGGTCTTCAATTACAACGCCAAAATCTACACCGACCAGACCACACCGCCAGCGGGGACGTACCTCGACAGCGTAGTGCTCGACGTCGGTTTCTGACTTTGTGCAAACCCCTGTAGGAGCCATGGGTGTGTGGGTGTTGCCTGCTAGCGCTCGATACTCCGATTCCACCGCGCATTCCACGCCGGACGCTGTTCATTCACCTGGTCCCAATCAATCGCAATCGCGGTCTCAAGATACTGCTTCATCGCCTCAACCTGACCACGCGTCTTATCAGTGGTCGGGGTGTTAGGGTTGGACGGGATCTGGTCGCCATCTTCAAGCGCAGCCGCTTGTGCGTCTGGTGTCAGCAGGAACGCCGCGAGTTTCTGCGCCAATTGCGGCTGAGTGTTGTTGGCGATCGTACATTCGGCGACGTTGAGCACCACGGCGCCTTCCTTCGGCTGCGCATATTCCACCGGCATGCCCTTGAGTTTCAGCGCTGTGACTTGAGTCGGCGTCAGCGGGAACAGCGCCGCTTCATCGGTTTGCAGCATCTCGGAAATCTTCGCCGAGCTCGGGATGTACTCCAGCACGTTGCGCCCCACGGTGTTCGGCCAGGCCTTGAAGCCCGGTTCGACGTCGGTTTCGCTGCCGCCCTGGATCCGGTTGAACATCAGGAAACCATGGAGGCCGAAGGTCGAGGAGGCCATCGACTGGAACACCACTTTGTCCTTGAAACGCGGGTCGGCCATGTCCATCCATGAGGTCGGCGCGGCCCAGCCTTTTTCCTTGAACAACCGCGTGTTGTAGGCCAATCCGGTGACGCCGAGGCTGACGGCTACGGCCTGCTCCTTGATGCGGCCCTTGGCCGGAATCTGCGCCAGGGTCGGGTTGTCTTCGAGTTTGTCGCACAACCCCATGGAGATGGCGCGGTACATGATGCCGTCGTCGAGGAACATCACGTGCAGCTGCGGATTGCCCTTGCTGGCCTGGACCTTGGCCAGGATGTCGGCGGAAGTCCCCGGCACAATCACCACTTTGACGTTGTTGGCTTTCTCGAAAACCGGCAGCACCTTGTCGGCGTAAAGCCGCTCCATGGTCCCGCCGTTCATGCCCAGGTAAAGCGTTGGTTCGGCCTGGGCCTGAGTGACCGTGAGCAGGGCGCTCATGCAGGAGAAACCGAGCAGTGCAGTGCGTTTGAGGTTATTCATTGGCGCGACCTTCCTCTATCAAGCAACGGAGATGGAGTGAAACCGGGTGATGGAAAACGCATCCAGCGACGTCTTGGGGGCGCCGCTGCAGATGATCTCGGTGAGCGCCTGGCCCACCGCCGGGCCGATCTGGAAACCGGCGCCGGCAAAGCCAAACCCGTGCAACAGACCGGGCTGGGTGCCGCTGTGCCCGATCACCGGTTGGCGATCTGGCAAGTAACCTTCGGTGCCGCTCCAGGTGCGAATCGCCTGGGCGCCTTCTAAAAAGGGGTAGAGCTCGACGGCTTGGCGGAGAATTTCGAGCACCGCGTTTTGACCGGGTCGGGCGCGGACGTCGTCGAGGGCAAAGCCCTGGCCACCGCCCAACACACAGTTGCCGCGGGTGACCTGGCGGGCATAGATGCCACCGCCCTCGACCCCGGTGCTGGCGTTCATCACCAGCGGCAACGGTTCGGTGACCAGCATCGCCGGGTGCCCGGCGTGCATCGGCACCGCTTCGCCAAACTGTGCCGCGAGGCTGCCGGCCCAGGCCCCGGCGCAATTCAACAGCCACGGCGCGCGAAGCTTGAGGCCGGTTTGAGTGCTGACGTGAAAGTGCTGGCCGTCGTGATCCACTTCTGTGACCGCGCATTGCTCATGGATTTGCGCGCCATGTCGACGCGCTGTTTGGGCAAACGCCGGGGACACCAGTCGCGGGTTGGCGTGGCCGTCGTCGGGGCAAAACGACGCGCCGACAGCCACATCCCCGATCCAAGGGAAGCAGGCGCGTAGTTCATCGCGATCGAGGATCTGCAAGTCGAGGCCGAAGCCCTGGCTGTTGGCGGCGTAGTCCTGCAAGGCGCGCAGGTCGTTGAAGCTGCGCGCCAGTTTCAGGTGACCGCTGCGTTGGTACTCACCGTCGATGCCGAGCAACTGCGGCAGTTGTGCCCAGATCTCGTGAGCCTGTTGCGACAGTGGTAGTTGCGACAATGGTCGGCCCTGACGGCGCACGCCGCCGTAGTTCACGCCACTGGAGTGGGAGCCGCAAAAGTCCCGTTCCAGCAACGCCACACGACGGCCGGCCTTGCTCAGAAACAGCGCGGCCGAGGCGCCGACAATGCCGCCGCCAATGATGACTGCATCGACTTCGATCATGGCTCGACCTCCAGGCCAAACGGCAGCGGTTTGATCGGCGACTGAGCCCGTAGTCGACCGATGTCCGACACGGAGCGCTGGCTTTCGCAGGCGATGATTTCTGCCGCCGCCGCGCCACACATCCGCCCCTGGCAACGCCCCATGCCGACCCGGCAATGAGCCTTGACCCGGTTGATCTCCCAGTGGCCTTCGCGCACTACCTGACGGATATCGCCGGCTAGCACCTCTTCGCAGCGGCAGACGATCAGGTCATCCGGGGTGTTGGCGGCCCAGTCCTCGGGAAAGGCGAAGGCTTGCTCCAGCCCTTTGCGGAACGTGCCGATCCGTTTCAGTGATTGCTCAAGAGCGGCGGGGCGCTCTGTCGGGATCAGGTAGCCGATGTCTTCAAGCAGGGCCAGCGCTGCGCGTTCGCCGGCCATTTCGGCGGCATCGGCGCCCATGATCCCGGCGCCGTCACCGGCCAGGTACACCTCGGCGACACTGCTGCGCCCGGCGCTGTCACGTTGCGGCAGCCAGGCACGGTTGAGCGGGTTCCAGGCGAATTCACAGCCGAGCAGGTCGGCGAGTTGGGTTTCGCTGCGCAAGCCGTGGGCGAAGGCGACGGCGTCGCAGTCGATTTGCTGTGAGCCTTTGGTGTTACGCCAGTTCAGCGATTGCACGCGTTGTTCGCCGTTGACCTGGATAAGGCTGGCGCCCTGATGCACCGGGATGCCGTGGGCAGTCAGCCAACTGCGGTAATAAATGCCTTTGGCGAGAGTTGCCGGTTGTGAGAGCAGGCCGGGCAGGGCACGGGCCTGGGCGCGGAAGGGCGAACTGTCGAGCACCGCCACCACCTTCGCGCCAGCCTTGGCGTATTGATAGGCGACCAGGTACAGCAACGGTCCGCTGCCGGCGAACACCACCCGTTCGCCGATGGCGCAGCCTTGGAACTTCAGCGCAATCTGCGCCGCACCGAGGCTGTAAACCCCCGGCAAGGTCCAGCCCGGCACCGGCAAAATCCGGTCGGTGGCGCCGGTGGCGACGATCACCCGGGAGAATGGCAGGCGCGTGGCGCGGTTATCGTGCAAGGTGTCGAGAGCACCGTCCTGCGCGTTCCACACCAGAGTTTCCGGACGGTAGTCGAGCTGTTCGCGAAGTTCGTCGAGGGTCTGATGAATCGCGCTGGCCTTGCGCGCTTCGAAGCCATACAGCTTGACCGCCGAGCGCTTGAAATTCGCTGGCTGACGCCGATAAATCTGCCCGCCACCTCTAGCTGCCTCATCCAGCAAGATTGGACGAACACCATTTGCGACCAAGGTTTGCGCGGCACGAATCCCGGCAGGCCCGGCGCCAACAACAATCACCGAATTCATACCCAACGCCCACATTTGATTGGAGTTGCCCGCAATGTTTGTGATCGACGCCGAACCCCTGTGGGAGCGGGCTTGCTCGCGAAGGCAGCGGCACATTCAACATGGATGCTGGCAGACAGATCGCCATCGCGAGCAAGCTCGCTCCCACAGGGGATCCAGGGTTGGCAGATAGAGAGGGTGTTCATACCGAGCGCCCCGGTTCGCGGCTGATCTGTTGGCCCGCTTCGAGCAGCGTCGAGCAGGCTCGCACCCGGCGGCCATCGCCCAGGCGAACCCAGCAATCCTGGCACGCGCCCATCAGGCAGAAACCGGCGCGGGGTTGGGCGCTGAAGTCGCTGCCGCGCAGGTGTTCGCTGCAGGTCAGTACGGCGGTCAGCACGGTATCGCCGAGCAGGCCGCTGGCCGGTGTGCCGTCGAGGGTAAAGTCCAGGGCCGGGCGGTCGCCTTCGGCCAGTCGTTTCAGCAGAGCCATGGCGCCCTCATTGTTTGCCCACCAGAACCCGATCCAGGCCATAGACCCGATCGAGCAAAATCATCGTCAAAGCGGTCAGGCCAATCACCAGTGCCGACACCGCCGCCATCATTGGATCGATGGATTCGGTGGCGTACACGTACATCCGCACCGGCAACGTCTGCGTGGCCGGTGAGGTGACGAAAATCGACAACGTGACCTCATCGAAACTGTTGATAAACGCCAACAGCCAGCCACCCGCCACGCCGGGCAGAATCATCGGCAAGGTGATTTGCCGGAACAGCGTGAAACGCCCGGCACCCAACGACTGCGCGGCATGTTCAGCGCTGCGATCCAGACCAATCGCCGACGCCAGCACCAGCCGCAGCACATACGGCGTGATCACCAGCACATGGGCGAAGATCAACCAGCCGAAGCTGCCATTCACACCCATCAGCGCAAACAACCGCAGCAACGCCACCCCCAGCACCAAGTGCGGAATGATGATCGGCGACAGGAACAAACCGTTGAAAAAGCCCCGTCCGGGAAACTCAAAACGGGTGATGGCCAGCGCCGCCGGCACCGCAATCAGTGTCGCCAACGTTGCAGCGCAGAACGCGAGGATCAGGCTGTTGTAGAACGCATCGACGAAATCGGCGCGTTCAAAAACCGCACGAAACCAGCGCAAAGAAAAGTGCGTAGTCGGCAGGCTCAGGGTGTTTTCCGGGGTGAAGGCCACCAGGCACACCACCACCAGCGGCGCGAGCATGAACAGCACTACCAGGGTATGAAACAGCAGGGCGAAAGGACCGTTCTTGGACATGACGAGTTATCCCAATGACTTCTTGTAGCGGCCTTCGATCATCCGGTTCCACGACAGCATGATCAGCAGGTTGAGCAACAGCAGCGCCACGGCGATCGCGGCGCCCATCGGCCAGTTCAGCTCCGACAGGTACTGGTCGTAGATCAGCGTCGCGACCATTTTCAGTCGGCGCCCGCCGAGCAATCCGGGGATCGCAAAGGAGCTGGCCGCGAGGCCGAACACGATCAACGTGCCGGACAGCACGCCGGGCATGATTTGCGGCAGCACGACTTTGCGCATCACCGTGAGGTGGCTGGCACCGAGGGACAGCGCGGCTTGTTCGGCGGCCGGGTCGAGTTTCTGCAAGGAGGTCCAGACCGGGATGATCATGAACGGCAGCATCACGTGGACCAGCGCAATCACCACCGCGAACGGCGTGTAGAGCAGTTTCATCGGTGAGCCGCCGAAGGCTTGCAGGGTCTGGTTGACCAGGCCGTCGGCGCCGAGTAACAGGCTCCAGCCGAAGGCGCGCACCACCACCGAAATCAACAGCGGTGTGAGGATCAGAATCAGGAAAATCGAACGCCACGGCGCGCCCATGCGGCTGAGGATATAGGCCTCGGGCACGCCGATCACCACGCAGAGCAGGGTGGTCAGGGCGCTGATCCAGAACGTGCGCAGAAAGATCTCGTAGAAGTACGGATCGCCCAGCAGGCTGCTGTAGTGGTCAAGGGTGTAAGCGTTGCTGTTGATCCCCGTGCTGTAGTCGAACACGTTGAACGACAGCAGCAGCGTCAGCATCAACGGAATGACCAGCAGGCCCAAGTACAACGTCAGCGCCGGAGCCGACAATAAATACCCTTGGCGTCCCTGGCGGACGGAAGCGAGCAGACTCATGCCGACACCTCGTCGACACTGAGCACCCGCAGCAGCGCCGCGTCCCAGTCCAGGCCCACCGCCGTGCCTTCGGCCAGCGGTGCCGAGCCGTCGTTGCGACGCACCACGCTGAGTTCGCCGAGGGTCGTCGAGACGCCGTACAACCATTGGCTGCCGAGGAAGAATCGGCTGACGATATTGCCTTGCAGACGGCCGTGATCTTTTTCCCGTAGGTCGATCTTTTCCGGGCGCAGGCTCAGGGTCAGGCCGCCGCCGCTGTGTACCTGAACCACGCCAGCGCCATCACGCTCGCCGGGTAGTAGATTGGCCTTGCCGACAAACCCGGAAATGAACTCGGTGCGCGGGTGCTCATAAAGGGTGTAGGGCGCGTCGATCTGGGTGATACGCCCAGCCTGCATCACCACCACCCGATCGCTGATGGACAGCGCTTCGGACTGGTCGTGGGTGACCATCAGCGTGGTGATCCCGACTTCACGCTGAATGCGGCGAATCTCGAATTGCATCTCTTCGCGCAGGTTGGCGTCGAGGTTGGACAGCGGTTCGTCGAGCAGCAGCACCGGCGGCTCGATCACCAAGGCCCGGGCCAACGCGACTCGCTGACGCTGACCACCAGACAACTCCCGTGGATAGCGCTCGGCGTGCTGGTCGAGGCGCACCAGTTTCAACACCCGAGCGACCCGTTGCTGCAATTCGGTGTTGGGTACTTTGCGCATCCGCAGGCCGAAGGCGACATTGTCTTGCACGCTCATGTGCGGGAACAGCGCGTAACTCTGGAACACCACGCCCAGGCCACGGCTGGCGGGTTTGGCGTGGGTGATGTCGCGACCGTCCAGCACGATGCGCCCGCTGCTGACTTCAACGAAGCCGGCAATCATTTGTAGCGTGGTGGTTTTGCCGCAACCGGAAGGGCCGAGCAGGGAGACGAACTCGCCTTTCTCCACCGAGAGGTTGGTGGCGACGACGGCGTCGATTTCGCCGTAGCGTTTACCGAGGTTTTCAAGTTGCACGAATGCCATAGCTGCGCTCCACCTGAGATTGTTATGCGCGGCCTGGGGTCGCGCTTTTTTGTATGGGCAGATACGAAAGGATGCTGCGGGGTGCGTTGGCGCTCGACTTGGATCGGCTGCCGCTGTTGTTCGAATCGCCCCTGTATGGACGCAGAGTAGGACGAAGAATAGGATGGGCTCAATGGTCTATTTCACTGAGGCGATGACTATTTTCAATTTCATTCAGTGAGTAAATTTTAAGTCGAGAAAATCTATGCCTAATTCCACTGAGCGGAATGAAAACAAAAATGAAGTCGGTGTCGGTGCGGTCTCTAGGTTGTTTGCGGTGCTGCGCAGCCTGGGTGACACGGTTGAGGGCGGTGAGCGGGTGACGCAACTGGCCCAGCGCATTGGCCTGTCGCAACCGACCACCCACCGCTTGCTGCGTAGCCTGATGGACGAGGGCATGGTCGAGCAGGACGCTCGCAGCAAACGTTATCGCCTGAGTCTGGATTTTTTCGCCTTGGCCGCCCGTGCTGGAAATACCGGCAACCTGCGTGAACTGGCACGGCCGGCATTGCTACGGTTGTCGGCGTCGTTGGGGGATTCGTTGTTTTTGCTGGCTCGCAGTGGTTTTGATGCGATCTGCCTGGACCGCAGTGAAGGGCCGTTTCCGATCCGCACCTTTACCGGGGACATCGGCGGACGGGTGGCGCTGGGTGTCGGGCAGGGTAGTCTGGCGATCCTGGCGTTTTTGCCGGAAGAAGAGCGCGACACAGTGATTCATTACAACTTGCCGCGACTGAAGGATTTTCACCTGTATGACGAGGTGTTCCTGAGGTCGGAAGTCGAGAGCGTGCGCAACTTGGGGTATGCAGGGCGTAACACTGGCGTGTTGCAGGGCATGGCCGGGGTGGCGGTGCCGATTCTGGATCGAGATGGGCGGGCGGTGGCGGCGTTGAGTGTGGCCACCGTGAGTGATCGGCTGGGGCCGGATCGCTTGCCGACGGTAGTGGAAATGCTCAAGCGCGAAGCGGCGTTGATCGGGCCGCGGATTAATCCGTTTGATCCGTTGCTGCGCCGGCCTTCACAGGTGTTCGGGCAGGGCTGATGCAACACATTTCCCCTGTGGGAGCGGGCTTGCTCGCGAAGGCGGTGTGTTAGTCGACACCGATGTAGCTGATACTCCGCCTTCGCGAGCAAGCCCGCTCCCACATCTATGGTTCCCCCCTTTTCTGCAATACTGTTTTTGATGATGTGTTTGGCTTGCTTTCATCTATCCGGCGTCTGA